>OQWI01000016.1_pt1 | contig 77727 bp, 90 predicted proteins | sample 1691551 | NCBI WGS metagenome assembly OQWI01 (sample SAMN03418259, study PRJEB22391) | human gut metagenome | biome: human-gut; feature: organic feature; material: feces | host: Homo sapiens | place: Tanzania | collected 2013-01
TGACATCATAATAGGGTGGGGCGGCAGTTGCCCCTGCCGCAAGTGTGGCTATGATGATAGCCGGAATGGTACGTTTGTTCATAATCGTTTCTGTTTTATTATAGCGACGATGCTTGCCGCCGCTGGTATTGTTACTCTGTTCAATGTTTTACCTGATAGCCTTGCGTCTGCCCTACGGGTAGGTTCTTGTCGAGAAGATCGGCAAGCTCGTTGAGATCTTCTTCTTCAAACGTCACCATGCCTTCGAGCACAGACAGCGGTCCGTTACCGCGCATCTTCTCCACTATGTCGTGTGCCATCTGCGGTATGCTCTCTTCGGGTATTTGGCCGAAATATCGGGCAAGCATAGGTGCGACAAGCGAGTTGACGATGGGTTGGATAAGCGGCTCGATGTCTTTCTGTAGGGCATAGTTGCCACTGACAATGCCTAACGAGCTGATGGTGGCTTGCAGAGACTGAAGCATGGGCAGGCGCATGAGGTTGCCTGCGGCTATCTGCGAAATGGCGGGCCGTGCCCACTCGGACACGACTGCCGCCAAGATTTGTGAGTTCTTGTATTCCATATATATAACTGGATTACGTCATTCTCCTACTGATTGCATCCGCAACCGCAACCGCAACCAGTCTGGCATACGTTGGTTGAAGGGATGAACAACTTGGTTACGCTCGACAACGATGCCACCTGCGACTTGAGCACGTCGATGCTGGCGTTAGCAGCCGCATTGTAAGCCATCTGCTGTGCGTTGACGGCTTGCTGCGCATCCTTGTTAGCGTCTACCTTGTCTTCTACACGGCGCAACTTCGTGTCAAGATACTGTGTCACTTCCACGAGCTTCTTGTCGGTGTAGTTCTCGCTCTTCTGAATGGCAAGTTCAGTCTTCAGAGTGCTGTTCTCCTGAATGAGGATAGTCTCACTCTTAGTTACGAAACGCGCATCAGGGTCGGTAGGATTGGCTGTCATGCCGTTGTTTCTTCCGATGCCCAGAAGCGAGGCGCTGCCTCCCAACAGGCTCGTTGCCAAGCCTGCGATGCCGAGACCCAGGGCTGTGTTGCCGAGTCCCTTGCTGGCAACATCATAGTTGCCGTCGTTAGTTTTAATCTGCATAGTTGTTTGTGTTTGGTTTCGTTCATTATTGAACTTATTGCAAAGGTATGGGAGAAAGTGGTGGGAGCGAAGTGTTTCTTATTAAGTGTTCTTGAGGTGATATAACGTATAATTTCGACTAATACTTAAATAAAAAAGCCTCACGCTGCTAACGTGAGACTCGGTTCGGTATAAGAAAATCTAATGACTATCAAGGTGGCGGTGTGAACTTCCCTTGCGACTCTTCGGCTACAGAAATGTATGGCACCACTTCGTCGCGGATGATGTCGAGGAAGAGTTGTGCGGCTCGCTTCTTTGGTACGTCCTGCATACAGTGGGGGTTGCTCATCAACTGCTGTTCGATTCCTACGATTGGACGTGCCACAAGGGTAGGGTGGTTGCGCAGGTAGAGCTTAGGCATAAAGGTGACGTACTTGGTTTCTTCCACGGAAGCAAGAGCTTCGTCAGGGTCGCTGATGATGCACTTGATATTGAGCTTATATAGGTCGCGCTGTATGTATTGCTGAAAAGTCTCAATGGCACGTTCGCCTATGTCGGGCATGATGATTGGGTGCTTCAGAATGTCCTCATACGACACCTTTGAGAGCGAGGCAAGCGGATGGGTGTCGCGCATGATAGCATACACATTAAAAGGTATGCAGGGTCGCGACTCTATCCCTTCGTGGCGGTATGCCATATTCATTGTGAACGCAAGGTCTAACATGTGCGCCCTTAGCGATTGGTTGAGGATGTAGGCTTTAGTAAAGTCGGCATTGATACGCACGTTGGGGTATCTCTCCATAAAAATCAATGCTGCCATGCGGACGTATGGAGCAATAAACGAACCTACGCCTATACGCAGTTCGCCGGTCATGCAGTTGTTGAGGGCGTTGATTTGCTCTTTGCAGTCCTCGGTCTGTTTCAGTATTTCTTTTGCACGAGGCAACAGGGCTTCGCCGCTTTCGGTGAGCATAATGCCGTGTGATGTGCGGATAAGCAATTTGCAGCCCAACTCGTCCTCCAGGGCACGAATATGCTGACTTACCGCCGACTGGGTGACGCAACAACGTGTGGCAGCCGTACTAAACGACTTTGTTTCGGCGACATAAACAAAGGAGCGTAAATGTCTTAATTCCATAAACTCTATATTTTTAGTTATTCTACATTTACAACAATGTAATTAAAAAAGCTTCTCTAATTGCAAAATTAACAGTAATTATTTTATTTAGTTTACATTTGATATTAGAAATGCTAATTTTAGTATTATTTTGTCAGAATACTAATATGTATATAATAAAAAATCCCTGCATCTATACCTTTTATATAAAGGATAGATGCAGGGAATTTGTCGTATGATGAAAAACCTTCCTCGTATGAGCGATTATTTCTTGCTCTTCTTTGCCGTTGTTCCTTCTTCGTCGCTTGTACTAAAGAAAGAAGAATCGGTATCGTCGAGCACTTCTTTTGCGATATTGTCCTCGCTCTGTGCGTCAATATCGCTTACTCTTTTTTTGAAGCGAGAAGCGAGTCCCAACCGCCTGTCTCAGGCTCTGTAATCTCATAGCGTCCGTATGCTGTAGGCTGGAGAGTTCCGCTAAGTTCGACCTGACGGTCGTCCTCGGCTTTCTTACCAGTGTCGCCCTTGATACCACCCGAAGCATATTCAAACTTATGCTGAGGGTCGTATACAATGATGCTCTTCGTGCCATCCTGGACGATATAGCCAAGGTCGAGGTTATTCAGTGCGCGAGCTACTTCAGCTGCTTCTGCGTTTACGCTCTCAAGTACATAGTCGAGCTGCTGTTTGAAGCCGTTTCTGCGGCCAAGCGACTCGAAAGAGTGTCCCTGACTACCCTCCTTACATTCGAATTTGTAAAGGCCCTTGCCTGTGTTGAACGACTCGGTAGTCAGCGCAGGATAAATGTTTTTTTCTGCCTTCAAAGGAGCTTTGAGGTCGCCCTTGTTGAAAACATACACATTAACGCCAAGACCGCCAAAGTTTTCTAAGCATTCTTTAGCGGCGAAAATATCCATAATCTCAGGACATGTTGCTTGTACTGCCATATTCTTATGAGTTTTTGTGTTGTTGTTTGGAAAAGAAGGGCGACGGGGTAGCATGTTCCGTCAGGTCAGCCACGACCGTCGCCCTGAAAATATAGAGTGAAAGAAACTCCGTTGAAAGATTAGCCGTTCTTCTTGAAGAAGGCTGTCAAGCCCATGTTCATGCCGGTGGCAGTGATTTGGATCTTCTTCTCGGTTGAACCGTTGCTCCAGTTCACAAACTTGTAGTTGGTGGTGTCGGTAGCCTCGATAGAGAGAATCTGATTTACAGTAGTCTCAACAGGCTTAGAGTAAGCAACGTTGTTCACCTTCACTGTACCGTCGATCTTGCCAGTGTCTTCGTCAGAATGGGCAATGGTAATAACGAGGTTTGTGTTGTCGTAGTCACCTGCAAGGAACTCTGTTGGAGCAAGGGTGCCATCCGACATACAGAAAGCATACTTGAACGGATTCTTGATGCCAGCACCCTGGATTGACTGAATCTGGAACTGGATGTCGCGCATGTCATCGTCGGTACCGACCTTAACGCCTACATAAGTCTGATTGCTCTCGGTGTCAACACCGTAAACAAAGTTCTTGTCGATAGTAGCGTACATGCGGTCGCCCTCACCAAAGTCTGCAACGGGACAGATAGTAACGCGAGACAGTCCGGGAAGTTTGAAGTTGCCGCCTACTTCATAGTCAACCTTGAAGTTGCCATGGAACTTGTTGGCATAGCCGGCTGCGATGTACTGTGCTGTGAGCTCGCTCATGTAGACACGAGTGTAGGCCTTACGCAGACGAGCGTCCCACTTCATGTGCCAAGCCAAGAAGTTGTCGTAAGGTGTAGAGTCGTTGTTGTCAACAGGAGCTGTGATAGCCTCGCAAGGAACGAGGTTGCCGTTAGCCTCTGAGATAATACCATCCTCGATGTCGTGCTTGATGCAAGTATGGAAGCCATCATAAAGGGCCATTGCCTGGTCACGAGCGGGAACGTTTTCACCACCCTTGTCAAGGTCGATGTCGCCATTCCACAAACATGCTGTAAGGTTGTCGGCATAGTTACGAAGAATTGCCTCAGTTGCTGCAGTAGAAAATGGGTACTGACCCTGTGCGTCTGTACCGAATACTGTTTCTACATAGCGGTCAATCGAATCGGTATAGTGATCCCACGCGAGCTTCACGGTAAGTGTACGCTCCTTGAGGAATCCTGCCTCGCTGTTTATCTTTGTGTGAACGTCCTTACGTCGGGTTGTGCCACCCTTGCGGAGAAGAATTTGGAAAGAACGCTTGAACTGAACACCAGATACGATTTCAATACCAAGGCGATCCATCTCTTCTGCATCAGTATAGCCAGGACCCATGAGGATTTCCTTGCTCACCTGCTCGGCTACATGCTGAAGCGCATCCTTGCCGATAAAATCTTTTGGAAGTGTTGCCATAGTTGTTAGTGTTTTTGTGTTGTTGTTGTGTTGTCTATTTTTGTGTTGGTTGTGGGCTTGGTAGGGAATTACTATTCCTCACCACGCATAAATCGCTGGAAAGCAGCCTTCCGCTCGGCGTTGGTCTTGTACTTGCTTCCGTCAAAGGAGCGCAAGGTCTTGACCTTTACTCCTTCGCCATTGTTCTCGGGAGCCTCGCCGCTGTTCAGCTCTTCGCCAGCCTCATTGGTGAGGGCAGCTATCTGAGCCTGCTTGTCGGCAATGGTCTGCTCGGCTGTAGCAAGCGCGTCCTTAGCAGTCTGAAGGTTTGCCTCGGCATCAGTCTTGTCGGCTGTGAGCTGGGCAATCTCCTTGTCCTTTGCCTCGGCGAGAGCTTTCAGCTCGTCGTCCTTCTTGGCAAGAGCCTCGGTGTGCTGTGCATTAAGGTCGCTTAGTTCTGTACTATGAGCCTCGTTAGCCTGGGCGAGTGCGGTCTCCGCGACTTCCTTTGCTTCGTTGGCTGCGTTTACATTGGCGGAGAGTTCATCGAACTTGCCCTGCAAATCCGCGAGAGCGTTCTCCGCTGCGGTGGCTTTCTGCTCGGCATCAGTCACCTTCTGCTCAGCTTCCTTCATGTGGGCTTCGAGAGAGTCAAGAAGCGAGGCGTTCATATACGCGCCCTCCTCAGTAACGGCAATCTCACCAGCCTGCAATCCACAAGCTTTGCAAATAAGAGGATATTTCTCCATATTTATATTAGTGTTTGTGTTAGTTGCTTCCGGTTTCTCTGGCTCTGGCTCATTCTCCGGCTCGTTCTGTGGCTCAACCGTCTGTTCACGGTTGATAAGTTCGGCTCTACCATCATAAAGTTCAAAGGCATGTTGCACCACTCCCATAAATGATGACTGACCATCCATCAGAATGCCCTTCACGTCCTCGGCATTAAACACCTTGCCATGCAGATGTTTGTCGGTAGCATTAGGGCAAGCTTTCTTTACGTCGGCACGGAACTCAACACCAAGATCAGCAAGTTCCTTGATAAGTTCCTTGTCATCATCCTTATTAGCGAGGTCGCGATAAGCCTTGTTTTTGTCAAACGACTTAGGATCATAAAGCTCGTGATAAGTTTCATCGGTAAATTGGTCTACTGTGCCATCAGCAAGAGTATAGAACGCTGCCATTACACCGATGCAACCAACCTGGTCTTTTGGATTCATGTAATAGCGTTCGTCGCAAAGCGAAGCGAGGTACATACCAGCCGAAGCGCAAAGACCATCAACCAAGGCTATAACCTTCTGACCCTTTGAGTGGGCATAGTCGATAGCAAGAGCATAATCGTTCTTTGCCCAAGCAGAACCGCCAGGAGTGTTGATGATGAAAACGTGACCGCGACAAAGAGGATGATCGGCTGCTCGCATCATCATGTCGCGATGGTCTATTGAACCATACGAACAATAGCCGCCGTTGCGAGTGATAGGGCCGTCAACAGTAAGAACCGAAACGAAAGGAAACGTCTGCGCATCCTCGTCATCAGCAGGGAGGCCCAGACACCAGTTGCCTCTCACCTGCTTGCCGTCCTCTGAGATCTGATATTCCTCTGGATAGTAGGTATTGCCCTCGGCATCTTTTGCTGTGACATATCCGCAATTCTTCTCCGGCTTGCTGAAAGCCGCATGAGTGTTTAGGTTGTGCTCAAGCGACTTGCGAATACCATGCACGAAGTCGGGACTGACCATCCACTTCTTCTCGGTTAGTATTTCAAATAAGCCTTTCATTAAAAATAAATGTGTTTAGTTGTTGTTATCCTGAAAAATCAATCTTTTTACCGACTGACTATGTGGCGGAGAAGGGACTCGAACCCTCGACCTCTTGGTTATGAGCCAAGTGAGCTACCATCTGCTACTACTCCGCTGTGTTATCCTTATGCAAAATTAAAGACCGTGGTTTTTAACATTAGGACAAAAAAAGCCGCCATTCTCACGAATAGCGGCTCTAAACAGTATAATATAATGTATCAGAAAAATGGTTGCATAGCTTTACTCTCGAAGCGTGATGGGTATAGGCTCCGACAGGGCTTGAGTGGTGGCTGTGACGGTTCGTGCCAACTCAGTCTGACTGTGGTCCGTGGTGCCACCAATACCGAATGTATGGGGTAAGGTATAGCACAACAGCAACGAACCGTCCATCTTGCGCAATACCACAAGATACTCCTTATCACGCATATTTCGGTACGCTTCAGCCACATTTTCGCCTCCATTTGCCACATTAGCACTAATATTATATGTATATATAGTGCCATTGCCCTGTTTAGCGAATGTCATCTTCACTTTAAGATTCTCTACAATAACGTAGTTTTCGCCACTCGTAGCCAAGCGTAAAGTTGGCTCGGCGGGCAGACTACAATTATTAATATATAACACTTGTGCCATATTGAACGGCACGGGGATTACACAATCTTCCTTCGGGTAAAACATTACATCGGTAATGCCTTCGAGGAATAATTCTTTACATTCATCGGGTAGTTGCATTTTTGTACACCTAAAACGGTTGTTTTTTAACTTGTTTTAAACTTTGATTTAACTCTTGTTCACGTTATTCTAATCGTCAAACAATATATCGTCTACGCAATAACGCTTTTCACTATCATCTATATACTGCATATCCGCACATGAATAAGCTTTGAAATTGCTATGATTCGAAGTTAGCCATCGGCTGATGATGCGACGCAAGGCGTCTTTTTCGCTCTCGTTCTGGTCTATGCCGTAACGCATCAAAAAACGCTCAAGCATAGCTGTTTGACGACGGAAAATGATACGCTTATCGGATGTGCAATAGTCAAATGTAGCTAAAGCCCATTCTACAACACTGCGCTTAAAATCATCGTTCAGCATGAGAAGCAACTGACGGATGCCGCGCGTACTAAGATTCCATACCGGCGTAACCTGACGAACTACGTCAATCACCTCTACCTCCGAAGGCAACTTTATGCCCAAATAGTCTTCATTGTCACTCTTAGCGTAATCTTGACTTCCACTAAAACGCTGAACCTCGCCAAAAGACAAGTATTCATGCGGATCGCGCTTTGTAACAACTTCACCACCATTGGGGTGTTTGCCCTGCATCATGTTGCGCCACTGCTGGTGTGAGAAACATTGTGAATTAACTTTTTGCGTTACAGCAGGGATATTGGTTATATGCTTGCGCAAGACAAAGTGGTGAGGCATGTAGGGGCTAAACACCAACGGCTCGTCCTTGGCAAGCGTGTGCTTCGGGTCGCGATTGCGGAAGAACTGGCAACGACTCGTAGGTAGGCGAAGGTAAATGTTAGGCATAGTTATTGCTTTTGTTCGGGCCGTTTATATTGGCTCATGATTAAATCAGTGGCATTGAAGCTATAGCACAATGCGGCATCGGAAATATTGTTCGACTTGATTTTGCAAGTCACCTTCTCAATCTTCTTTATTTCGTTGCTATCGAGACGGAGACATAATTGTGCAACATCAATGTAGCAGCCACCAGTTTTAGTGTGACCGACAAAACTTTTGTCGAACTTATCATTACGACCGAAGAACTGATTAAGACCTTCTATGAGGTCTTCTTCAGTGTATTTGGGCGAAACAGGGTGCATCTTGCGATACTTTGCAGTATAGGTCTTCAAGCGCTTATCAATATAATTATAAATCGAGTCAGCATATTCATAGAACAATTCCCCTTCAGGAGAATCCATATCGTTGGGTAATGCCGAACGGAAATAGCCTCTAAGCTGATGGAGAACATGAGTAACGGAATCAAACTGATTGAACTCAATATTACCCTTAAAAATATCAAGCATATCTCCACGAATGTCAGTGGCAATACGGTCAAGACATTCGGCAAGGAACGTCAGACGGTCGAGCCGAGCGGCAAGTAAGTCTACCTTCTCCTTCATTCCTGGCTGCGAATAATCAACACTATACTTCAGCAAAGTAGAGAACGTCATGGTATCATAGCTAACCTCAGAGTGCAAATTGACTTGCACCATAGAGGCATACATAATGTCAGCCAATCGACGGTCGTGTTGCTGAATAACTCGAAACAGATTATTCATTTCGCTTGTACCTACACGCATACGATCGCCTGTTGCAACAAGGCGATTGCGCTTTCCTACAGCATCAACGTAGTCGGGATTGTGGAATAGAGCATAAAGCGACTTTGCATATTTTTCTATAGGAACATCCCTGAAATCGAATTGATAAATTGTAGGTTGCTGGCGCACAAAATCCTCTCGGTCGGGAAGCGGTTTTCTACTCATAATTTCTCCTATTTATCATAAGGTACATTATCGGGATAAAATACTAACGCTCGTCACCATCGCCGGCAATGACATTTCGCTGCTTGCGAGAGGCAAGTTTTGCAAGGTTTTCTTCAGCCACTTCTTCGAGCGTAACGCCCATCACTTTTGCCAGTCCGGCAGTCTGCCAGAGAATGTCGCCGATTTCAGAAAGCATAAGATGAAGTTCCTCGTCAGATACGTTCCACACCTGCGTATGCAGGATCTTGCCTTCCTCGTCGCGTTGTGTTGTGGTTATATGCAGCTTGCCCTTACGCATGTGCTTGCCGGCTTTGCTTGCAAACTCGCCAACCTCGCCTACGAGATTGGCAAGCATATAGAAGAGATTGTCACTCTCAGGCATACAAGTACTCATTGCCTTGTCCTGGTATTCGTTTAATGTTAAATTTGCCATGATATATATTGTTTGAATTGTTAATTAAATTTCAAAACTCGGAATATACTGCTGCATTCTCTCATTAATGATTCTACTGATCTGTTTTGCTACGATAGAAGCGTCAGGATGTGCGATTCCAGTTTTATTGCGTAAGCGCATATCCAAAATATGCTTCCACTCACTAAGAGTGTATGTATAACCACAAATGGTATAGGTATTAAAAGTTAGGTTGCCCCTTGCATCTTCAGGTTTTAGACCTGTAAATATCAAGAACTTATAAACCTTCTCTGCCACCCAATAGCCAAAATGAGAAGCCCAAAGTTGATACCACTTAGCTTGTTCCTCCCAATGTGGGCGACAAATTTGCACACCACCTTTCCGTGAAAGGTTTACATAACGTGTACTTTGTTCGGCTATACAATTTGGCGATTTTCGATTATACGACTCTCCTTGTATGCGTTGCGTTGTGACTACCAGCGTCATGCGGATAATGGAAAATGCTTCCTCACACTCATACTTCTGAGCCTTCTCGATAAACTCGCCTTCGCTTACACCATACGGACTAAGTGCGTCCATCAGGTTCTTGTTCTCAAGCATGAACTGCATATTTGTGCTAATCCATACTTTGTGATTCTTTGTGGCATAGTCGATGTAAGGCGAAGCATTCAGATACGCCCAGATGTAGTTAGGAAGGCCCTTTTCATTAGGCATGAAAAAGTAGACGGTGCCGTGGCGATACATCGAGCGATGTCCGCTTTCCCAGAAGCCTTTACAGCGTTCTTCGTCGCGCTTCTGAATGAACGCTTCCACTTCCTCTTCAGTCATTCCTTCTTCGGGCTGCTTGCCCTTAGCCTTGTAGCATATTCTGCCCACTCTTGCTATATGTTGTGCAAGAGAGGTCTGCTGCCACCATTCTACTGAACTGCTTATAAATTTCATTGCTTACGAATCTTAGTTTATTATTTAACAGATAGTGCATTTTAATTGCCGCAATCATTATTCAATCATATATCTAACACGCTGTACTTCGTCGAACAGATCACTGAGTGAGTCGTTATTGAAGATTACTGCATCGTAGAACGTCAATGGCAGGAGTTTGCGCTGTTTGTCGCGTGCCATGCGTTCAGGAGTAACGCCTCGGCGAAGACGTGTGCGTTCTTTTGCCGATACGCAAATCTTGAACAGCTCTATATCGGGGAGCTTCTTGCAGAGAGACTTCAATCCGTCTTCGTCGATAACGTAAATAGCCTTGTCGCCCACTTGCTCTATGGTGGCCCAATACTCGTAACCTCCATATTGCGTATAAGCCAGCATCTTGTCGTGCGACACATCACACTTCTCCACAAAGTGATGTGCCACACCTTCAATCTCGCCTTCACGCTTCGGACGGGTAGTGTAAGAACATATCACTTTATAGCCGCCCAAATCAGACAGCATCCGAGCCACAGTGTCCTTTCCTGCACCACTCGGACCAATAATTGTTATTAGTTTCATAGAATATAGAAAACGAGGTGAGCCACATTCTTCATACGGCACTTCTGTGATAATGATGGCGATAGTGATAGCCACCGCAGTCGAGTGATAGTGATAGCGAAATAGAAGATGTTGACTGCGGAGTGATTTTTTGCGCAATACTTTCTCTATCCAGTTGAGCTACATTTCTCTTGAAAGAAAAGATAGGATTCGAACCTATGACCTCGTGAGACACGTTTCGGAAAAACGCATGATTCACTAAAGAGAACTCCGTATGCTATCCGTGTGAGAGTCAGTTTCACGGTGCAAGACCTTCAGTCTGACCTTACCCACCTCGTATTATTTATTATTTTATGTTTTACAAACCGTTGACCTCCGCATATATTCCCTGGAGATCGTTAGGGATGATAATGCGTAGAGAAGTTATCTCTTTAATTTCCTGCTGTTGCCACTCAACGAACATTGTCTGTAATCTCGACATTTCAGTATCGAAAATATTTATCTTTTCTTGATACTCTGCATATTTTTTCTTGTATTCAGCCAATCGCTTGCTGTACTCTTTTTCGGCTTCCATGCGGAAACGATGCTCAATGCCATTAAACTCAGCTTGCAATGCCCGATATTCGCCCTGAAGCTGGAAGAAGATTGTATTCAGTCGGTCAATGGTATTAGGTTCAACATTATAAGAGAACACAACCATATCACGGCCTTCTCCCTCTATCTCTGTAGGATTAGCCAGACGGTATGACACTCTCTTTAATGCCAGAGGCAATAGCCCGTCGGGATGAATATACTTACCATATACCGCCATCTTGGTTTTCAACTCAATATAGCGGTTGCGATCCTTTACATTCAAAATATCATTGCCCACCTTATCAATATCGGAGACCGGATCAGGAACCACTGGCTTTTCAGGAAGAGTAATATTGTGTTCGTCAGCCCACACCATGAAGTTGCAGTCTTGCACGGCCTTCAAACCTTTCTCGCGTTCGTTGATAAGCCTCACGCAGCCAACCGATAAGGGCATTACACTGAACTACACGACGTATAACATCGGGAATAGCATCAAGAGTATCAAGAGGAGCTTCCACAATCGATGGCTGTGCATAGCCAAGCAGACGTGCGCTCTTGCTATAAAGACGCAAGGTGTCAGCCTGTGCCGATATTCGCTGCGCATACTCCTTGGCCATGTTTGCAACATGATTTGCAGATGTGGATGTCAAGCCTTCTTTTGCAAAAAATACTTTATTCATATATATCGTTTTTATTGGATTTTTGACATTAAAAAATCAGTGAATAACAAGTGAATATGAAGTGAATACGCAGTGAAGGTGTTTTAGCCTTTCAACTCACTCCAAACTCGCCTGCAAATATGCCTATATGTTTCCATTCCAAGCTCTGTTTTGCAGGCATGAATTAGGTAGTTATACGTCACGGTCTTACTACTGCCTAACTGGGTCCATTTCACGTTTGTCTGACCTTCGTTATATTTCTGACTACATCGTGAGAGTTGATGAAACAAATCAAGACCGTAGGGATGCGAGCGCAATGCCCAACCTACCTTGGTCCACTCCTCATAACTCTCGGTGATATTTTTATGATTGGCTACCAACTCCAGCACAATAACCTCTATCAAGCGGTCTTGCACTCGCTGTTGTTCCCAAAACTGCGCTCCACCTTCATCATTGTAAGTAACCCCACCTTCAGAGCGATACAATTGTCTGAATGCTTGCGGCGTGATCTGAGGCATATACTCAGCCAATCCTCGATACGGCACCACCCGCTCGTTTATATAGATATGTTCAGGATCATCCCATGACGCAAAGCGCACACGACCTATATTGCTGCAAGCCTTGTCGAGCGTAATGCCCATTGCGGCGTATTCTTGCAAAAGAGCTTTGAACTGCGCCTTATGTCGGTCGGGATAAGCCAAGCGCACCAAGCCAAAATATCCGCTACCCGAGCATGACCGCATGAGCAGACCTATTTCTGGTCGGAACTGACAAACCATGCGGATGTTGTCGAAGTTGCTCAGCTGGGTATTGTCTGCCAAGTCGATGTCGATAGCGAGCCAGCCAGTATGTTGCTTCAGATGGCTCTCGCGTCGGCTAACCATGACACGCTCCCCAGGATGGGTAAGACTGTCGTCTTCATAGAGAGCAAACAGTCCGCTAAGAGTTGCACCTGGCAACATTTTCTTTGTCTTGATGTACTCAGGCATCTTCTTTGCCATACTGCCAAATTCCTGACGCATGGCACGCAGCCGCTGCACATACGGCTTCCATCTGTCCGTCAAGCAAAACTCGCGGATAGACATCTGCTGAATGCACTCGCCCGTTTCACGATCAACGAAACGTCCTTCTGCATCGGTAGACTCTTTATAAACTGAGCAAATCTCGTCGAACATATTATTATATGATTGATAAAACCGTTGCAAATTTAATAATTATATTTGATTTAACCAATTCTTACTATTGTTATTAACTTTTATTTAATATCAATAAATACTGTCTATTGTTTGAATGTTTCAACAACGAAATCCATTTCTGAACTTTGAGACTTCAAAAGTCCAGTTTTTAGTTTTCGAGTCCATTTTTTCAGAAAATGTCGAAAAATGAAAAGTTCGTAATTTTAAAAAACGCTTCTGCTGTCCACCCAAAATCCACCTCGTGACCGCCCAATGAATTTTTCAAAAAGTGATTTAACTTTCTGATTTTCCGATACTTATCTATTAAAAGTTTAAAAATGGGGTAATTTTTTATATACCTATACGAGCGCAAAAGACAAAAAATATATAAAGAATAGTATAAATAAGGCTTTTTAGAGCGTTTTTCGTCCGCTGTCTGCCTTTTTTCCTATCCTATAACCTATTAAAAGTCAACTATTTACGCCATAGGCGTTAATGCTACTAACTATATTGTTAGGGTTGGGGAGTTTTGAAAATAGGGAAGAAAGGAAATTGGCGAAATTTATATAAGGTAGTAGCCTTAATTAGTAGATTTTTGGACTTTTAATGAGTAGACTTTAGATAAAGTCCATGATTATTAGGTAGTTACGGAAATTCGCTGTTTTGGACTTTTGGGGACAAAAGTTTATTCTTGAACAAGAAAGAAAGTGGAAGAAATGCGAGTGAAGTGCAAAAGAAAAGGCCGCCTCGCCTAACGGCGCGACGACCTGATAAATGCTTCGCTAATTGCGAAAGATAGCGCAAGATAAATGCTTTGCCGCTTGCGAAAAGTGTAGCGCAAGGAAATGCTTTGCTGCTTGCGGAAGGCTATTTGTTCTTCATAAACTGATTAGCCTTTGTCATGCTGTCGTAGAGTTTACCACGGCCATACATATCTATTTTGGCCTCGATAGGTTGCTCCAGGCGCTGCAAGAGCGTGTTTACGGCTTGCAGAAGGGCGACATTGGTGCTTGCTTGGTAAGACACCATTTCGTCGCTTACGGAAGCTCCTGCGGCTACTGTGGGGCTTGTTTCGGCTATATTGCCAGCGTCGTAGGCGCGGCGACCGGAATAGTTGCGGTCATAATTTACGAGAGCCTTCAGCAGTTGCGGATTGTTCATCATCATTGCCTGGGTTGTCTCACGTCCAATTACCAACTCGGGACCGTTCTCGGCTACCAGGGAGGGATGGCCGTTGATGGTGGTGGCGGTTGGATGCGTAAGGAGCGACACACCGTTATGCGGCTTGTTATCCTCGGTTGCCCAATAAAGACTACCATTATTACCGACGAACGGACGGAGGTCTTGCACGTTGCCGGAATCGTAGGTAAGCATACCGGATGTAACCTTGAAGTTGCGCTTGATGTTGTTCTTATTACTACCGAAAGCATTGCTCAGAGCACCCTTTGCGAGCGACAACAAACCGCCAAGCACAGCGCCTATTACAGCTATGAGAGGAATACCCCACCACCCAAGCGTGCCAATAGTTTTGGCGGCACCTGCTGCTGTACCAGCAGCCACCTCAACACCAGCTTCGGTAACAGCGGTTGTAGCGTTCTCGGTGGCGGCAACCTGCTTGGCTATAACCAACTCTTGCTCCGACTCTGCCATGAGCGAGTTGTAGAGCTTCGTCATCACCCATTGGGTGAGTTTTTGCTGCACGTATTCGCCAGTAAGGTCAATGAACGAGTTTATCATGCTCTTGGTAGCATCCTTTACCGACTTACTTTCATCGGTCAACGCCTCGCCCAGAGCCGAGCCGTATTGTTCAATAGGCTTATACCATTTCATCTGTGCTTCGGCAGTGGCTTTTGCTTTTGCGACCACAGAGTCCATAATGGCATCGTGGGCAGCGGCAATCTTTTTTGCTGCATCCAACTTCTGCTCGTCAGAACCTTTATGATTCTCGACATACTTATAATACTCCTTAGCTAAGTCGTATTTTAGTTTGAGTAGAGCCAACTCTGGGTCGGTAGCCTCAGTCTGTCCCCAAGGGGTAATGGTGTCGCCTTTTGCACCAAAAGAATACTGACGTGAGGTTTCCTTGTTCTGTTTCTCTTGATAATCAATCGTGGTCTGCATCTGTTTCTGGGTAGCATCTTTCGACCATCCGTAATCATTCAGTTTCTTGCGCTCGTCGTCGCCTTTTTTGTTTGCCGACTCGTATTCGTCGTTGTACTTTATCAGTTCGAGATAAAGAGCCTTGAGATTTTGCGCCGAGAGTTTTGAAAAATCGAAGCCCTCATTGGCTACAGACAGGAACTGGAGGAACTGATTCTGAAATTCCTCGCTTTCCGGATTGAGACTATACAGTACGGTAATAGACTCGCGTGCTTTGGAGGTCAGCTTATCAAAAGCAGTATTCATCTTTTCAAGGCCTTCGGGAGAGTCAGCACGAATATCCTCGGCTGGCTGTAGGAAACCTAAGCGGTCGAAATTGCTACGAGTGTTGCGGTCAACAGCACCTGTGTAGTCGTGCTCATTCAAAATCTTCTGAATCTCGCGCTGACGGGCAAGCAACTTCTCTGCTGCCTCACGCAATTCCTTAGATCCATTGGCAAAGATCTGATCGAGCAATGCACCGAGGTTTTCTGCGAGAGTCTTATTGTTTTCGCGAGAGAGGTCGCCGGACAGTTTGGCGAACAACTTATGAAGCTCACCAACATCCGCCTTGCCAATCGAATCAAGCAGTTGCTTAGAAGTTTTCTCATCGTAAACCATCACATCCTCGTCCATGTGCTGATAGAACTTCTGCCAGCCATCATCAAGAGTGACAATGGACTGACGGGCAGTACCAAAGGCTTTATCCATTTGCGACTGAAGATAGTCCATCTGCTCTTTTTGCTGGCCCTCGCTTACCTTCTCCCCATCGGCGTTCATCTGAGCCACCCATTCCAGGTATTTGCGCATCTGCTCTTCGTAGAAAGCCTTGATGTCGGCGATAAGCGCATTGGCGCGAGTCTTTGCCTTCTGTTCCTCCTGTTTGGCTGCATTATCGGTTTTCGGGGTATTTTTGCCACCGGAGCCGCCTTTGCCGCCACCACCTCCACCAAGGTCTTCATTTGCGGCAGCATCTATAGCCTTCAGATAATCACTGATCTCATCCTGAACACCAGCAAACTTATTTTTGATGCCAGCGAAGACATTATTAGCAGAACGAGCCTGACGGATATAGCGAAGCGCACTGAAAAGGCGCTGGTCTGCGATAGGCAAATCCTCGTATTTTACGTACTGATGTACCGTACCATCACCAAGAGTATCTTTATAAACCTTCCTTACCTGCGCTGAACTTCTGCCCTCTTTTTCCGAAGCTAAAACCCTTGCAACATTTTTGGAGCCAAATCTTCGTGCAAGGTCTGCGATAATCGTACCCATATTCTTGTTACGATTATCCTCTTCATATCCCCTCAAAACATCAGTACCGAAGCCCTTTGGTGCTACCTTCCCGTAAGCATCAAGTTTATCCAGACTCCAACCGATACGAGGCTTGTAATGCTTTTGAATATCATCTTCCTGCATCTGGAGGTATATCTTGCCACGGATAGCTTTCGCTGCCTGACGATAGGATTCTGCAAGATTCTGCACCATACCATTTTCATCTTTGAGCTTCTTGAAGTACATGCCGAATTTATCAACATAAGTCTTCATGGCCGCCTGGTATTCGTTAGAACCTTTCTTGGCTCGTTTGATAGCTCCATAATAAGCATCGAGTTCTGCGACCGCATGGTTAGCTGCCTCTCTTACACCCTTAAACGAACTATTAAACTTCTGAACGGAAGAAGAAGCTTCATTCGTCTTCTTGACTAAATCATAAATTGCGACACCTAATGATGTTACTACAGATATAACCAATCCAATAATATTGGTTTTCATAGCGAGACTCAACTGCTTCCAGGAGACGATAAGGCGAAGCGTTGCAATATGACTACCCATTATTGCCTGCGTAAGCAATGTGAAAAAGCCAACAATACTGGAACCTTTAATACCTATCATTAAAGGAATCAACTTGGTAAACGCCATTACCAAACCTCGTGTTCCCAGGTATGCCAGCAATCCAGGCAATACAAATAGCAGTGCCTCGACAGACTTTTTTAATTCCCAAAAAAGTATCTGCACGGACGTTAAAAATGACTTGGATTGTGTCAATTCCTTCGAGAAATTATACCATACCTTCGCCATTTCCTTAACGGCATCGATGCCATCCGGATTGACAAAAGCCTTTTCCCACATGTTGTTAGCACGTTCGAGAATAGCCTGTGCCGTTTGCTGCTGAATTTCATACTCCTTGGTAACGGCAGTACCCTCACGATACGCTTCACTGGATTCCTTCAAATGACTTTTCAGTACGCCGATATTCTGAGCCATAGTTACTACTACACTCTTCAGTCGCTGACCATCTGAACCAAACTCCTTGAAGTACTCATCCATAGAACTCAGGTTCTTGTCGCTTACGTTTTCGAGAACCTTCACCAAGGCTTGCATCGTCTGACCCTTGCTCATCATATCCTTCAGGGAGTCTTCCTGCATACCCAGCATTTTCTCTATATCGTGATAGTTGGTCCACAGGCTGGTAATCAATTTTCCGAATGCGGTAGATGCTACTTCCGGCATCAACATCAAAGAGTCGCTGGCAGAAGCAAGACCTAAAAGCTGGTCACTCGTGATATGCGCAGACTTAGAAAGACCGGTCAGTCGCTTGGCAAACTCCAGAATATTGCCACCATTAGCAGTAGATGTAGAAGCCAGTTTGAAGATAGAACTTGAAACTGAGTCAAAAGCCTCGCTGATATTGCCGCCATGTTTCTCCACCTCACCCATCGTTTCTACGAATTTGGAGAGAGTCAGCATCGCGTCGTCACCGAGATCCTCTTTCAGTGCTACATTTACACGGTCACTTGCCTGTGCAAATTCCGCCAAACCTTGGACGCCATACTTTCCCATGCCCATACGGGAACCGACATAGGCAAGCTGGGTTAGTCCTTCAAGGCTGGTTCGGGTATCCATCTTCGAGAGCTTGTTAGACAACTCTTCTACGTCTTTCATGGACCAGTTGGTTACCTTGCGGACGTTGGCCAAGGAATCGGAATACTTGAAATTAAGATTAATAACATCAGTTATCTTCTGTTTAATCATGTTGAATGCACCAAACAGACCTACGTAGGCAACAAGATTTTTCGCTGCCGTACTCCATGCACTACCATGTTTGTTAACCGCGCCTGTCGCCTCGTCGATGTTCTTCTTCAGTTCTTTCATCGACTTCTGCTTGTCGGCAAATTCCTTGCTCTTGGTGTTGATTTGGTTCAGTTCCTCTTCAAGCTGTTTGTAGGCACGGCGCAGTTCGTCGAGAGAAGCCTTGCCCTGCTTGCTACGGGCGAGAATGTCGTTGAGGGCACTCTGCGACATACGGGTACCCTTGAGGGTCTGTTCGAGCATGGAGTATTGGCGACGGAGGTCGGACACATACTTGCTACCAGCAGGGAGTTGTTGTATCTTCTGCTGTATCACTTCCATCGTGCGCTTGATGTCTTCGCCCGAAGCCTTGTTAGGTTCAGCCAACACCTGCTTCATCTGCTTCCAGCTCATTGATGTTTTCTGAGCCTTACCCGACACAGCCTCCAGTCGCTTCTCTATCTCTTGAAGGTCACGGTTGTAGGAATCGATCTCTCCAGTCTTGCCGATGGCTGTCTTGTCACGAGCTTCCGTAAGTGTTGCTTTTGCACGACGCAAATCCGAAGCAGAGGCATTGTCATCACTTACCGTTTGACGTGCCTCTGCCACGTTCATCTTGCCTTTGCGTCTGTCCTCCTCGGCTTCAAGTTGCTTCAATGTAGCAAGATTCTTCTGATACTCGGCATCCGACTTTTGCAGCGAGCCTACAAGGTCGCGCTGTTGCTTGATAGCCTTGTCGAGCCATTGGTCTGACTGGTTGGCAACGTTCTTCAGTCCGTCGGCTATCTTGACATACTGACCTTCAATAAGACGGATTTCGTCGCCCACCTGCTTCATCTTCTTTCTTACTTCCTCGGCTTGCTCCAGTTCGTCTTCCGACAGTTTCTGCAACTGACGGCGACCGTCGCCCAAAGCCTTGCGAAGATTCTGAAGTGAGGTAGACGTAAGATTTTGAAGGGCATGGTCCAGTCGTTCCGTGTCCTTAATAACATTCTCGTGTGCCGACTGCAAGGCATCATACACTTTCTCCAGTCCGGCTTTCTGCTCCTTAAAGTCGGGAGCGTTCTTATCAAGATTGTCTATTTCCTCTCTTACGGCCTTGGCTTTATCACGCAGAGCTTCAAGCACCTGGATAGCCGCCTTGCCATTCATAGAGAGGATTATTTCGGTCTTTAAATTTGCCATAATAGTTTGTGTTGAATTAACGTTAGAATGTAGATTTAGCGTATTCGCCAAGTCCTTCCAGTGCATAGATGATTTCAATGCCACCTTGATAACCGTAGAAGTCAGCAAGATAATTGCGATAGCGGTCGCGCAATCTGCGTATGGTTCGCATGATGGCAGGACGGTGTGATTTGCCTTGTTTGCGGTCCCACTTGCCACGAATGTATCGTTTGGCGTTCTTTGCCGGACGTGCTCGGTCTACGTCTTCCGCATGAACATGAATTTTGCCCGTCAAGCCTACACCAAGGTCAACATATCGCAAATAGTCGTTATAGCGAATACCTACCGTGAGCAATCCTTTTTGGTCGTCGGCTTGATAGATGTGTCCTTCAAACGACTTTGCACCCTCTCCGGTAGACCACCACATACCATGTTCCTTGCGGTATTGGTTAATCTCCTCATAGCCTCGATATACCTCAGTTGGATAAATACGCTGTGCTTGCATATTCTTCTCAAGGTCCATAAGAGTCTGGTCGAGATACAGCGGAGCTACCCGCGACAGAGGCGCAAAAGGTTTTTGTACGGGAGAAATGAAACGTGCCATGCCCTACCCTCCTATCCTTTTAAGTCCTCTTTCGGCACGATATACTTTCCGTTGCTGCCACACGCAAAATTGTAGAGCGGTTGCAGGCTCTTCCAGTCCATGCCCACCACGAGCCATTGTCCGGCGTAGATGTCGCCCACCATGCCGAAGGAGATGCTGCTGGTGTCGATGCTTTGCAGCTCTGCCATCACTACGGCATCATCGGCAAAACTGCGCTTTGTGTGGGGACATCGGCCTGTGCGCTTTACCTCGATAAGCCATGCTATGAGGTCCTTGCAGTAGTCGGTGAGGTCGTTGGCCGTGCGTTCTATCTTGTTGCCGTCGTAACGGCCAAGGGTCTGCGGCGTGTCTTTTACCTTGGCGAGAAACCACACCTGGTGAGAGACAGATGCCTTCTTTGCGTCAACAAGTTCGCCAGTGGTCAGTACGCTGTATAGCATACACGGTGAGTGAACGATGTTGGCGTTACGGGAAAAAATGTTCTCAAGGTCGATGTAGCGGATGCGAAAAAAGCTCTGGTCTTCGAGGCGTTCGCTTTCGGGACGGTGAGATAGGGGCTTGTAGATACTCGCCCAATGCTCAAGAATATTGCTTATTGTCATTTTACTGCTGATTAAAGAACTACAAAATGTTCGTAAAGAAGTTTAGCCAACAGAAGGCACAGAATGAACAGAAAAGAATATTCAAGCATAGAATTTCTGTTTATTCTGTGTTTTCTGTTGGTTCTCAAAATTACTCTTTCGCTGTTTCCTCCGAAGCTTCCTTCTCCTCCTTATCCTTCATCAGCTCTTTCAGCTTCACATTGAAGTGTCGCTCGGTCTTGTCTGCCACAATCTTTTGCAGCACTCTTGCCCAAGCCGCTCCGTTGCAGGTGCTCTCGTTTTCGAGAATAGAGACGAACTGCACCAGGCAGTACATGGCCGTGAGCTGGTTGGCGAGGTGAGTGTTCATGTAGCCGAGAATATTGCGGTCGAGATACGAAGCGAGGCAGATGCACATGATTAAGACCGAGAAGGTCCATACCATCTTTGCCATCTTCTTGGAGCGCAGCTTACCGTCCATCTTACACTTCGGGTTGCGCTTTATCTCCTCGCGGTATTTCTGGTAAATACGTCGGTTGCATCGCCATGCCGTATAGCAGTCGATGATGAGGGCGAAGAAGCACACGGTGATAAAATTGATAGAGGGTTCGATGTGAACCCACAGCAAGCCGAGCACTGCGGCAATGGCTCGCGAAACGTAGAATGGATTGTTCATGTTTTTGTGTTGTGTTTTGTGTTGTTGTCCTGAATTTTATACAACAAAGTTACTGATAAGCTGCTACGCAATGCGGACATGAGTTTAAGGGAAGAGTAAAAAACGAAGAGTGAAGAACGAAGAGTGAAGAATCCATGTGTTCTCTTAACTATTGGATTTTTCACTCTTCACTTTTCACTCTTCACTTAAACTCATGTCCGCACGGGGGACGGGGAATATTGTAACTTTGGCTATATAAAAAACACAAAACTATGTCAGGAATCACGCAAAATACATTGGCCCGCATCGACAAGTGGCTCTCCTATGGCACGAGTATGCAGACGGCGTTCCCAAAACTGGAACAACGCTACCGGATGCAGGTCTGCTCAGAGTTTTACAAACGATGGGTGCAAAACAAGGACATCGACCCACGGACGGTGTGCCGCAACATTGCCCGACGCGACTACGAGATGTTCTTCAACCAGGCAGCGCAGGGCAACAAGGAGGCGCAGGAGTATGTGCTTGCGCTGAAGATTACACTCGACGACGAGGGTAATATCTGTCCGCGTACCGTTACGGAGCTCAACAACGACGTGTTGGTGTGCAACCATCTGATACGTTTCTTCCAAATTGACGAGAGTCCGCGCCACAAGGCTATGTATCTGAGTGGTGCCGAGTGGTTGATACGCACAGGCAAACAGCAAAACAAAGAAAATTCGGTGGATAAGGGTATGCAAGCCTTGGCTAATGTGTATGGAGACTTCCATGAGGAGAAGGACGCTACGGACGAGATGCCCGACATGAGCCGCATTTCCATCACTCAGGACGTGAGCATCGTAAAGCGCGACCGCGTGAACTACACCGAGGAGGAGAAGCTACGCATGGCCCGCAAGTATGGTCTTACGACCAAAGACCTGCAGGAGATAGAAGACGACGAACTGCTGAGCGGGGAGAAGCCGGAAGAGCCGGACTACTTCGAGTATATGGAAAAGAAGGATGAGGAGGATGTGATTAGATACGGGTACATGAAAGAAAGCATATTGACAAATAATTCAGGACCAACGGATGATGCGGAATGAACGAAAATATAAAGAATAGAGATGAAAATAGGACTCATAGACGTGGATGGGCGACACGGCAAAAAAAATGGGGAGCTACGATATACCCTAACGTGGCTCTCGGCAAGATTGCCCGTTGGCACACGATACGGGGCGATAAAGTGGAATGGGCTCAATCTACCGACCTTTTCAACAGGCATCATTACGACATACTGTATGCCAGTAAGGTCTTTAACTTTTCGCCCGACATCGACTTTCGGCAGTTCTCCTACGACCTGTTGGAGAAGGGTGGCACAGGCTACGACATCTATAAGCGTCTGCCCGACGAGATAGACAAGCTCCAGCCTCTCTACGCAATGTACCCTTGGCTACCGAAAAATCAAGCCGTAGGCAAACTTACCGAGGGGTGCCCTAACAAATGCTTCTGGTGTGTCGTTCCGAAAAAGGAGGGACGCATACGTCCTTACATGGATATAGAAGAAATTGCCATCGAGGGGCGCACGCATATTGTGCTGATGGACAACAACATTCTTGCGGCGGGCGACTATGCAAAGGAACAGCTCCAGAAGATAATCGACCTTGGTCTGCATATAGACTTCAATCAGGCGATGGACGCACGGCTTGTCACTCCGGAATATGCCGAACTGTTAGGCAAGGTGAAATGGATAGACTCCCGCATCCGCTTTGGTTGCGACACCACAGCACAGATAGCAGAGTGTGAGCGAGCCATGCAACTTATCAATGCGGCAGGATTCCGGGGCGAATACTTTCTCTACACCATGATAGGCGGCAAGAACGACGCCCGAGAATGTTACCACCGTCTGCACTACTGGTGGGAGCGACTGCAACGCTTTCGCATGAGCCATGAAGGCAGAGCCGTGTACGCCTACGCACAACCATACCGTGACCCTACAAATCCCAATCACGCAATCCCCGAATGGCAGAAGGATATGGCCCGATGGTGCAACAAGCGAATGATATTCTGCACCACCGACTTCAAGGACTTCATGCCAAGAAAGGGTTTCAAGTGTGAGGGGTATTTGAAGGAGTACGGAATATAAGGTGATAGGTATAACCTTAGCGAAGTAATAGGCATAACATAAACTTCATAAACAAAAGCAATATACAAACGATATGATAACAGAGAATTTACAGAAAAAGATTGACCATGCCATCCGGTTGCTGCAAGGTGTACAGAATGGGTATGACGGTGAGATAGAGGTGGCGTATTCGGGTGGCAAAGACTCAGACGTGATTCTGCAACTGGCTAAGGAGGCTGGCATCCGCTACCGTGCCATCTACCGCAACACTACGATTGACCCGCCCGGTACGATTGCTCATGTGGAGCGTATGAGTGCCGAAATACGCAGACCGAAGGAGTCGTTCTTCCAACTCGTAGCCAAAAAGGGATTTCCTAACCGCTTCTCGCGTTTCTGCTGCGAGAAACTGAAGGAATACAAGGTGATGGACAAGTGCATCATGGGCGTAAGGAAGTCGGAGAGCTCGAAGCGCAACGAGCGATACAACGAGCCTACGGAATGTCGTTGGTATGGTCGCAAGACGGAGGCTAACCATGTGGAAGCCATCTACCCTATTCTCGATTGGAATGACGATGACGTGTTGGCTTTCGTAGAAGACCGTCATCTGACGCTCGCTCCGGTCTATTATACCAATCGGGGGGCAAATTGACGTATCGAAGCGTCTTGGCTGCATGTGCTGCCCACTCGCCACAGAACGCAAGCGCATCCTCTACTTCAAGGATTATCCGCGTATGGCACGAGCCTACCTGCGTGCTGGGCAACGCTTTTGGAACAATCATCCCGAAGCAAAAGTCCGTCAACGCTACGACAACGTGTACGAATGGTTTGCGCGTGATGTGTTCTTCCCTCGCGAAAAAGATTGGCAGAAGGCTAACGTTTCGCTGTTCGGGAAACCGGACTGGAAGGATTTCTTGGAAAGAGAGTTTGGCATTGACTTGACATTATAAACAATAATAAACAATGCACAACATGAATAACAACATAAAAAGAAAAGACTGGGTAGGCGGCTCGGCCGCTGTCTTCAAGACATTGGGCGCAAGCAACCATACGGACGCAAATAGACAGCGTGAGGATTATTACGCCACAGAACCGAAGGCGACGGAATGGCTGTGCAAGCTGGAGCGGTTCGAGGGCAGGATCTGGGAACCTTCGTGTGGCGAGGGTCACATGAGTAGGGTGTTGGAGGCAGCAGGGTATGAGGTGGTGAGCAGCGACCTTGTGGATAGAGGTTATGGCGAGGTAGCCGACTTCCTCGCAATAGACAACTTGACGTGGGACGGAAACATCGTCACCAATCCGCCATACAAATACGCGCAGCAGTTTGTGGAGAAGGCTCTGAGCATCATCCCCGAAGGAAAGAAGGTGGCAATGTTCCTGAAGCTGACTTTCCTCGAAGGCAAGGGTCGACGCGCTCTCTTCCGCTCTACCCCACCCATTCGTGTTTGGGTAAGTTCGTCACGACTGAAATGCGCTATGAATGGCGACTTCGAGGCTTACGGCAGCAGCGCCGCGGCTTACGCCTGGTTCGTGTGGAAGAAAGGATATAAAGGCGAGACAACAGTGAAATGGTTTAACTGACGGGAAATAGAACAGCAGAAAACACAAAACAACACAAAAAACAATACATGAGTAACACCCGGCAAAAATACTTCAACAAGGTGCCGCCGTTCAAGCCGGACCCTGAGCATTACACACGCAAGCAACGCTCGTGGAAGGCGAAGGAGGCCTACGAGACTGAGGATGATGCTTGGGAGTTCTTGCAAGAGAATCCGAAGCTCAAAGCACAGGGATATACGGTGTATCGGTGCAGGACGTGCAACAAATGGCACATCGGACATCGGAACAACAATGAGCCATAAGTATTTTCAAACCACAGAAAACGCAGAAAAAACAGAAATACTTGCTTAAAGAAAAATTCTGCGCCTTCTGCGTCTTCTGCGGTTTAAATAAATAACCAGGATAACAATGCAGCAAGCACATAACATTTACTTGACTAAGTTTCAGCAACAGTCGCTATACATGGGAGCCAAAGACGAGCGAGTGATTGCTGCCCGTCGTGTGGGTAAGACCGACGGACTTGTGGCTCCTTACGTCTGGACGGCATCAAACTCCATGCCTGGTATGCTCGGCGCATGGGTGGCGGTGTCGCGCCAACAGGGCTTCGGCAAGACCATTCCGAGTACGATGGCGGCCATGGAGCGTATGTTTGGCTTTACGCAGGGCATTCATTTTGGTTGGGGACGACCGCCGAAACATGCTCGAGAGAGTATCTTCAAGCCTAAGAACTACGATAATTACATTTGGTTTGCCAATGGTGCCGGATGGGTTCTTATATCGCTCTCGCAGACTGCCTCTGCCAACTCTTACACGTTCTCGGCAATGGTGGGCGACGAGGCGAGGTTCTTTCCTTATAAGAAAGTGACCGACGAGTTGATGCCGGCTCTTTCGGGGCAGACACACCCGTTGGGCAACATCAACTTTTCCGACTACAACCCGATGTATAAAAGTACGCGCTTCCTCTCGGATGCTTCGCTCACAGCCAAAGGTTCGTGGCTGGAGAAGGAGGAAGAGAAACTGGACATGCAAATTGAGGCAGGTCCGTTCAAAGGCAAGACATATCGGTGGGTGCAAGAACAGCTGGAAGATTATGCCAACAAGGTGATACGCTACAACGACCTGCTGTATAACGCCAAGAAGACCAGTCACTCGGTTCATGTGGTGCCGAAGGAGTTGCGCACGATGATCCGTGCCGTGGCTCTGAAGATGATGAAGCATGAAGGGCAGTTCAAGATTATGCCCAACCATGGCCAACATATCACAAAGGGCATGGTTGAGATGGCTGTCAACTATAAACTCATTCCCCAGGACGATGCCGAACTGGTTTATGATTACGAGTATCTTATTACACCGGAAGAGGATTTCGAGATGCAGATGTTCCTGCGGTCGAAGAAGTTCACAGACGGTTATCTGCGTGAGCTACGCCGTGTGGCTTTCTGTGTGCGTCGTGCGTCGTCGCTCGACAATGTGGATGTTCTCTCAGAGAGTTACATAAGGCAGATGAAGCGTGATCTTCCGCCCATGACCTTCGCGATTTCAATACTCAACTTGAAAATCCAGAAGACGAACGACGGTTTCTACTCAAACCTCGACATCGACCATGTTCACGGTTATATACCAGATGATGATGTTCTTAGCCAGGCAAATTTTAGCACACAAAAAGTAAGCGGAATCATCAACGGCAAACGCATCACAAGCGAGAGCTATCAACCCGACTTTAAGGAGTTGGGCGAGCGCAACGACTCACGCATGGACTCCGACTGTATTAATTCCCTTCCTTTATATATAGCCTTGGATTACAATGCCAACATCAATACGTTGGTGGTTGGCCAGATGTACGAGCGTGACGGCATGGAATGTCTGAACGTCATCAAGAGTTTCTATGTGAAGAACGAACGCAAGCTGCGTGAACTGATAGCTGATTTTTCGGATTATTATGCTCCCAAGCGGGCCATCAACCGCGACGTGACATATTTCTATGATACTACAGCAAAGCAGGGCGCGTCATACGCCACCACCGACGAGCGTTTCTACATGACCGTTATTGCCGAACTGGAGAAACACGGATGGAGCGTGACAGGCATCGACATGGGGGTGCCGGAGAAGCACGACATCAAACATAAGATTATAAATGAAGGCTTGGCCCACCTCTCCTACCCTGCCATCCGCATCAACCAACCGAACAACCCGGACCTTATCATTGCCATGCAACTGTGCGAGGTGCAGATTTCGTACAAGGGATTCCACAAAGACAAGAGTCAGGAGAAGAAGCCTGAGAGCGAGGACACGCTGCCTTTACAGCAACGTACCGATTTTACGGATGCCTTCGATACTCTGTACTTAGGTTGCAAGTTCTTCCGGGGCGGTGGCGGTTGGTTTGTGCTGCCGAGTGGAAGGTGATCTTTCAACGAAAGACACAAAAGAACGAAAAGAACAAAACATATTACAAGTGTTAGGGTCTTTAGTGTTTTTCGTTGACATAAAAACAAAAAGGCAGCCGTTTCGCAACGACTACCCATACTTTCAAACCATATCCTTCGCAAAGGACAATGCCAATGAATTTGAAACAAATTGTTTTATCCGATGAATTATTCAAAAGTATCTGATTCTTCTTTAAACATTTCGTGCCGTGCTCCCATGAGCCACGACTTCAAATTGATATACTGCGCATGGTCGAGATTAGCCTCTCGCCACTCGGCATACTCGTCGTAGGAGGTTCGGTTCTCGATGATGCGCACCATGTCTTCGGGATTCAGAATGTCCGCTTCCTCAAAGTCGCACGCACCACCAACATCATCGCCTATCCAATACCATGTGCGACAACCATCGAACAACTGCTTGTTCACGGCTTCGGCAATGTCGTTGCAAGCGTCCTTGAAACGCTGCACGGCATCAGGCTTTATTTTTTTGTTGTTTTTCTTCATCATCAAGAGTTTTTAATTACATTCTAATGGAAACTTTTCATACACGATCAAATCTGTCCACCATGATTCTTTCCCCTCTTGCACATTACGGTTTTCGGGGACAACATGCTGTCGCTTTTCCTTAATCCATTCATCGGGGATATACGCCTCGAATGATGCCATCCGCTTGTTCTTATGTCCGGGGAAATAAAGCGGTCGGAAACGGCCGTTGAAGCGATAGCATGTTACTGTCACCATACCTTTGGTTTCGGGTGACTTGAATGTGATGGTATATCTATTGCCTCGATGCAGGGCTGCAAGCGCATGTAGATAGTCCTCGCTGCCACACTCACACACTGTCTTGCCGTCGCGCTTACGGAAGTAACCATCCCAAAGGTTACGACGGAATATGTACCAGAAGAAGTCCATTTCGTCGTTGGTCATCTGCGGTATGTTACGAAACACTATCTCACGCCACACATGCTGACGGAGGTGTGAGCCATGAGCGAAACCTTCAACGGCTGCAACGAAGTCGTGGCGGTCAAGACTCAGATCTATCATATAATATATATTTAATGTCCTCGTACATTGCCATTTCTACCTTCTCTCCGTCGTAATGGCCGAGAGCAAGCAGATGACCGTCTTCTTTAGTTGCATCTTGAAGAGAGGGAGCATCGGCTCGCACAACGAAGATGTCAAATTCCTTGATAAACTTGAGCTGTTCAAGTGGGATTATAGGCATCTGCTCACGAGCGTTCTGACGAATACGCTGAAGGTCTCCCTTGGTGAGCATGGCAAACTGAGCCTGCGCCTTACGCACAGCTTCGGTCTCCACCTTCAGACGGTGAGCCTCGTAGGCTTCTTGAACGATGTTATTGTTCTGCCACATGGCTACCTGGTTGAGAAACTTCAAAAAGCCGCTTCTTCCTTCGGCTAATTTCAATTTTACCAGAGATTCTTCAATGACAAGTATCTTATCTCGGCGCTGCCAATGTATCAGCCCGTGACGTTCAAACTCATTGAGAATTGCCGAGATAGCAGATAAGTCGCGCAACTCTTGCAACTTATTTTGCTTGTTTCTTTTAAATGGATTCCACATATATATATTGTTTTAAGTTTATAATTCAATTAAAGAAATTAAAGAAATTCCTCTATCCTCACGGACCGAAGAATCTCATAATAGTTATACAAAAAAACGCATACGGCATATTCTCACGAACAAGCCGAATAATAATCTTCAACAAAAAGTGCTTTTAACACTTATCTGGTTTCACTAAACCTTTTAGCCATGAATTTAAAATCCTTCAAATAATAAAGAAAAAACAAATTGTATGTATTAATGCGTAATAAATCTCGTGCCGTCTACTTCGAGCACAAGTATATCGTTGACAACCCTTATCTCGCCACTCTCGACGAACTGCACCTTGCGCTGATGGCGGTCGATGTCTACGGCGAGGCATACGCATGTACCGATGTCTATGTGTCCCGTCTTGGTGAGAAACTTGATGTAGAACGGCATACGCTGCACGTTCCTGGCTGTCTGCGGCGGATTAAAACCCGTGACCCGGCATCCCGTGCGAGGGTCATTCCACTGCCATTTCTCCATATATCGGCGAAGCTCGGTGTATGATTGTGTGGGTTGTCTCATTGTTATTCTTCTTTAAATGGCGGAAATTCAAGATGTATAAATCTGTCTATTGTCTTATCCTTTATCAGTTTCACGCCTCCGGCAAAAATCTTCTTACGCTGACGCAGCACGTCGGGGAAGAGGATGTTGCGCAGTGGGTTGCCCCAGTCGCTTGTAGAGCTGAGCAGATGTGAAGGGTGGAACACGAGATTGTAGGACACAAGAGCCGCGTCGGTTTGAGGACGGTCGAACATCGGCCCATTGAGTGTCAGGGCACGGTCTTTGTTATAAAGCACCATGTGACTACTGTAAAAACTCACGTTGTCGCTCTGTGCGTAAATGATGCGGTCGGCGTATTCGCCCAGATGCTTATGCAGCAAAGAGTCGCATGAGTAAAGAGTGGATAGTATGAGATGGGTTATCCATCCTCGCTCAAAGCATTGCTCAAGAAACATGAATGTCTCTTGTTTAGGCGAAGGCATGGTGAGCACCATGACATGAGGATCTATCACGAGGTGGCTCACTGCCTTATAGAATTTCTCCGCTGTCACGTCGCCATGCGTGTAAAACGTGAGCTGACGGTGGGGAGCCTGGTTGACCGCCTTGGGCAGCTTATTGTCTACGCAGCAAGGCGGAATGAAGAGGAGAGTATCGTCCATTTTTTTTAATTTTGAGTTTTAATCGTTCAGCATCATTGGCATACACAATGTCATTACCTTTGGTGCCGGTTCGTCGGCGGTAATTACCACGGCGTGCGAAGCGTCGAGCAACTGCATCCGTATGGTGTCAGAAGGGATGGAGTTGATGCAGGTCTGGAAGGATGTAGACTTCAAACCAATGCGGAAATTGTCTTCACACTGGGCATCGGCTATGCACACCTGGTCTTCGCCCGATATGGCAAAGTCTGCGTCGCTTGCCGACACGGTGAGAAACTTGTCGTTCTTCTTTATCTCTACGAGGTTGCTCGCATTGCTTGAGAACAGACTTACACGGCGCAGGATGTCGAGCATTTCCTTCTTGTCGAACACTACATAGAACGGATTCGACTTCGGAATGGCGGAGTTGTAGTTTGGGTATCTACCCTCCATGTGCTTACATATCAATTCGGTGTCGCCTGACGTGAAGCGGATGGTATGCCCGTCGTTCTCAATGTTAATGTCCTCACTACCATCAAAAGCGGAGAGTGTGCGGAAATAGTTGCGGTGAATAAGCGTCTTGCAAGGTTCGCCACCACGGAAGAAGTCGCTGCCTCCCTTTGAAGGGTCGTTACTGTGCATCGCCTTGACAAGTGTGTGTCCGTTAGTTCCGACGAACACCACCTCTGAACGGTCTTCGGCTACATCGATGCAGAGACAAGAGAGTGTAGGACGTAGCAATTCGAAAAAAACGAACTTGTCAGCTGTGTCTACAACGGAGCGGAACAGCGACATTGGCAGACTGATTTTTGACGACTGCTCGGCTTTCGGCTGTACCATCTGGGGATAGTCGTTTCCAGGAAAGAGGTACATCTGCGCCTTACCTGACTTTACGTTGTCCTCGCTGCTTGTGCAATATTCTACGGTGAACGACTGGCTTTTTTCGGGAATGTCGAATGTAACTACACAATCTGGCAATGTACCTAACAATGCGCTGAGCATCTTGATAGGCAGCACTATGTCGCGGTCGTATGTGCCGCTGCAAATGGTGAGCGGTGCCGGAATGGTGAGCTGTGCCTCGGTTGTTGATGATGTAAGGAAGAACTGCTCTCCCTTGCGTGTCAACAGCACGTTGTCGAGGATTGCTATAGTGTTCTTAGATCCGATACACTTTGCCGACTTGTTTAGGGCAGCGTGTAGGGCTTTGGATGATTGGGCTTGTAACTTCATATTGAGTTTTGAATTTTGAGTTTAAGAACAACAGAGGACACAAAAGAACACAAAAACAAGGATTTTACGCCGAAAGAATCGGAAGGGACTAAACTCAAAATATACTTTTGCTTTCATACACCCTATTCTTTTGTGTACTTTTGTGTTTTCTGTTGTTTTGATATTTTTTAGAACGGCAAGGCCTCGTCTTCCGCCGAGTTATATCCGCTGAGGTCCGTACCGCTTGCCTCTGCCGGAGCCACATAGCCGACGGCTGCTCCTGCTGCCGCAAAAGTGGGCTGCGCGTAAGGCGAAGGCTGCTGCGCTGTTTTTGGCTGATAGAGCATTCCCATACGCCTGTTCATGCGACGACGAATAGCCTTGAATAAAGAAGTGTTCTCGTCAGATGGATCTTGCTCAGCAAACTCAGGATGAGTGCCCTTGTTTTCTTCAATCACCGCCTTAGGTAATTTTACAAAACGTTTTATGGCCGCTTTTATATATTCCAACGAGAACGAGTGCTGAAGTTCGTGAGTAGGAACCGAAACATTTTCATCGCCCCGCTCCTGTGCTGACTGACGGATTTTTGCCTTGTAGGCTTCATTAAGAGGCCATATCACAACTCTCAGCAAAGCCATTAGACGATTGGGGTCGTGTGGTGATTTTTTGACGATAATCTCATTCACGTCTGTTGGAGCGCAATACCACGTGCGCTCTGGATTCTTTTTGTCAAGTCCAGTATAAATACCTGCCTCATTGAGCGTGAGCAGGTCGATGTTTCCATTGTAATTTGCCATTTTGTTTGTTGTTTTATGATTTATTTTTACTGCTTATCCTTCTAAAAGAGTCTCGCCTTGCTGTCGCTCATATCGTTTACCGTGCGCACCTTATACCATTTTTTTACTCGGTTCTTAGGTGCATACACCTTTGACAGCCCGATAAAACTGCTGCAAGCGAGGTGCAACGGACTAATATTTCCGCCGAACAGCGGTGAGCTTTCTTCTCTGCAACTGCATTTTATTTGGTCGTAAGAGATGCAGTTGTCGCACATGGGGGGGGTGAATGTTCGCATATCGTATTGTTTTATTTACATTCTACTTTAGAAAAGAAGGGCGTAGCACTTCAAAATACTCTATTTGTTCAATGTCATCAACAGAATAACTCTCGGTGCAATATTCTTCGAAGTACTTGCAGGGTTTTTCCCCTATTGGATAGTCTATGATAGATTTTCCTTCTGCATCAATCTTATCATAGTCTATATAGCGACCTTTACATGGTGTAAACTTTTCAAAAATTTTAGGAGTGAATACCAACAGAGCATCAGAACAGACAATCCCCTTCAATCAGCGAAAATCCTTTTTAGCCTGTTCCCTGCCACCAATTCCAAAACAGAATCCCTTTGCCGTGCTTGCCGTACCACGTTTCTTACTGTGGTCGGTAGTATTCTTTAATGTCTCTCTATGAAACAACTTAGCTATCTCAACAGAAGACATGTAACGGTATAATTTCATAATCTATCTTTGTTAAAGATTAAACATATACGCCTACTCCTCCACAGCCAACTTCAACTTTTCCTGCTCGATATACTCATTGCAGTACTCAGCAGGGACATAGGTATGTGCATAGAACTGTGTGGCTCCAATCACGCGAAGAGTCTCGCGCTCGTTCAGTATCGTGCGATAATAGTGTTTGATATAATCGAACACGATGTTCTTGGCTGTTACCACATCATAAGCCCATACAACGAACATATCCTTTGTATGTACGCCAGCTTTCGACCTGGTATTCTCTGGCTCATACATCTCGGTATCAATGAACGAAGCCTTAACCTTGAACGGCTCTTTTACAGGAGCATCTGCATCTTTTTCGAGTTCAGCTTCCTCCTGTTCAATGTCTTCTTTTGTGCGACCGATAAAATGAATACCTTCTATTATCTCCGACTTAGCGACATATATTGACTCGGCACCCTCTGTCTTAAAAATTTCGTTTACAGCACCCTCTGCGTAATCGGCTGCAAGATTTTGTGCTCCACACAAAGAATCGCTGCGCACAATAAGTACGGCGTTATCTCCCAAACCATTGCGCACCATCACCTTGATTGGCATAATCCTATTGAACAAAGTTGACTCCTTAGCACGATGCGGAACGTCCGTTATCACTACCTCCTCGATTTTATTATTTTTCAATTCTTCGAGAACTTTGTCAGTAACCATACATCCTCGATGCGCAATATTCTCAGCACGCTCTATAACGACGTTCTGCTGAGTGTCCTCGTCAATAAAGGTCTCGTTCCAAACTCGGTTTGCTGGCTCCGCCAAATAATGGCCTACTGCTTCTGCTACTGGCACTACCTTAGTCTGATAATCCTTTCTAAGCATTATTTTCTTCATACTCTATAAATGTTTAAGTTATACTTTCAGTCTAATTAAAACGGCATATCCTCTTCCTTAACATCCGGCGCAACAGCCGTGGGTGTTGTAGCTGCAAGTGCTGCCATTCGCCGACCCTGTTTGCGTGTCTTGTTGTTCTCCCAGCGTTCCTTCTCTTCATCGGTGAGCTGCACGATGTTGCCATCATCGTCACGGTATGGCAGCGGGTCAGGCTGTTCGGCAAAGTTCTTGGCAATGCGCTTAAGTTCCTTGTAGTCCTTCGGTATTGCGTCCTTGCCAGGACGGAAGAAGAAGAACACGTGCTTTGACGTTTGCAAGTAGCGGATAAACTTCGGCTCGATGGTGTTGTCATTCTCCCACTCACGACCGGTAAAGTATTCCTGTGTAACCCATGCCTGCAGCTTGAAACACTTGCGCTGCTTGTCGCTCTCGTTCTCGAAGAGGTGCTTCGGGTTGCACGCTATCGACATGTTCTCGCAATAGTCGTATATCTTCTTCTTGAAGGTGGCTCGGCTATACTCCTTACTCTTACCCTCGGAAGCATCCGCCCAGTCGCGCATAAACTCGTTGAACATATCATCGGTACATATTGGCACTCCGTAAACCTCATTACGAGAGAAGAACCATTCAAAATAGCGCACGATGCTCTCGGTGAGCTTCTGCACCATCTGACGGCGGCGCACATTGCCTTGCGGTGCAATGGCAAAGGTGTGATAGCGCATCAGGAACTGCACTGCTAAGGCGCAGAGATAGATGGTCTGGTTGCGGTCGGTGTCGGTGAGCTTTGCAGGGTCAAGCGTGAAGTTCTTCATCACGTCCGAAGGCGATCGTGGCGGCTCGTTTTTCATAGAGTTGCCTCGTGAGAAGCGATCTGAAAAACTAACCAAGGGGAATCGACCTACGGTAGAGCCTTCATCATCCGACAATGGGTAATTGGATGTAATGACGTGCAAGGGCGATTCTTCCATTTTCAGGGAGATAGGATCGCCATACTTGCGCTCTACATTAGTGCCTCGTGTCACCTTCACATAGAAGTATTGCAAGGGGAAACCTTTAGGTCGGTCTTCCCAATGTACCGTTCTGTACTTGCCTGGATATTTCAGAATGTCGGTAAGGCAGTTTTTTGCGCTTTCAATATCCTTAAACGACTTCATATCTATAGGCAGCACGTTTACGGCTGCATCCACCACAAGATTTACCATTACCGATTTACCACTACCGCCACTCGCCTGCTTCTCGTCAGGAATCTTATCCTCAAGAAAGTAAGGGCAGATATTCTGCATACCATCCCATGAACGATAGCACAAACGCCCGATACCGGAAAGCATATTGGCAAAGTGTGCATTTTGTATAGCTATTGCATCAGGCGTAAGCGACTTCTTATTGCGCTGGGCTTCCAATTCTTCTTGCCAAAGCACGTTTGAACAACCGCGCACCACGCGAAGTATGGGCCATAGGTCTTGCTCGCGCTTGCTGCGCCACTCTACCAGCCATCGGTAGGTCTGCGCCCACTCCATAAGGTCGGAACGCATCTGCTTGATTTCTGATAGAGAGAACACCGGCGAACCGTCCTCATTTCTCATTGCCTCTTTGGTATCAATAGACCGAAGCCTACTCTGATATTCCTCGTTTTCCTTAATAACGAAAGGAGGATCGAACACTCGCATCGTGAAGTCATACGGCTTCTTGGCGAGCGAGGGGATGAAGAAGTTGATGTCGTCGTAAGACACCGTGCGGATGCTGTCGGGCGTTATCTTCAATGCCACATTATTGAAGTAGAAATACTCTGTCTTGGCATCGAACGCATCAGCAAAGTTTATCACCATACTCTGCAAACCTCCCGCAGACTTCTCGTTAAACGTCTTGTCTATCATGTTTGCGCAATCGGACATCATACGTCGCTCATTGTCGTTGTGCCGCCAAGCCTGTTCCACATAGTCCATCAATAGAGTTTTTGCAGCTTGCATTATGCTCTTTGCGTCGATATACTCCACAAAACATTTGTTCAGGTGGATATATTGGCCCACGAGGTCGGTGCTCTCCGGGTCTATCATACGATAATAACCGTGACAAGTCATAAAGAGCCATAATCTTGTGGGCGACACCTTGCAGGTAGGCGGCTTTAGTTTTCCACTTCGAGGGTCACGCGGATATTCTATCTCAAATGGCTCCGTGTTTCTTGCTCCACGCAATCGGGAGTAAAGCGGCAGACGCACATCATGGTCGAACTGGAAGTTCTCTTCTGCATTCATGGTGTATGTCAGCAGATAGTCGCGCACACTTCGAGGTGAGCATCCGTACAGCCATTGCCAGCGTCGGCAATAACGCGAGCGAAAGCCTTCGGGCAGCATGGCATAATGCAATGAGCTGAACTTAGTGGCTATCGCTCCGCAATCGCGCTGCGAGGCAATGTCGTTTGGATAGAGGATAATGACACGCTCGGCAAAACGGTTCATCTTTTGATATTGCACTCCGCTAAAGTCGAGTTTTTCCTGTTTCCATTCACCACGCTCTATATACCAGAAGTTTCTCCGTCCGATGGAGAATGCGACATGATACCAACAATAATCTTGGAAATGTTGGTCTTCAGCCTTGTCAATACGCAAGGAGCGCATGGCATAATACACACTCAATGCGTCTTCGGGTGTACGGCAAAAGACGATGTTGCGGGCTTTTATCTGGGCTGTAGGAATATTCTCCTTCTCCTGCTTGAATGTTCCTTTACCCTTACCGTTCTTGTCTTCACGTTCTACCCATATTTCTTTTTCCTCGGTATATTTCTCCGTTGGCTCAAACTTCTGTATGGCGGCATGTACGGCTGTGTTGTCGCTCTTGCGCTGATCCATAGCATACACGAACACGTTGTCGCCCATTAGCCATTTGCTCACCTTCCTCACGCTGTGCTCCTCGGCTGTAGAGAACACTATCGGTTCGCTCCCAGCCATTGCCGGACGGAAGAAACATCCGTATGAGTTTTGCGGACCTATCTCCTGCGAGGCAAAGCATACAAACAGCGGATTCCAGGGTGTGCCGTGGATAATCTCGCTCACATGCTGTCCGTCGCGTATCACATCGGGCAGCGTCACGCTCAGAAGAGAATAGATACGGAAGTCCTTGTTGAGCATGTCGGGAGTGAACGTACTGCCAAAGCCGAAGCGAGGCAATCCTTTATCGAGCGTAACCTCACACCCAAGAGCTACAAGCTCTTGTGGCGAGAAGTCGGTCTTCGGCATGAAGGAAAACGTCTCGATGGTCTGCTGTGCCTGAGTACGATAGTCCATCTTGGCGAACACCTCTGGGAAGGCACGGCGCACCTCGTCGGTATCGCCATACACATCCCTTACCAGTCGTTGACAGATGCGCTGAAGACTATATCCGTGCATAGGAAGATTCATCTTGGCTGCATACAGTTCGATGGATCCGTAGCCGGTCTTACCCGTGCGGGTGCATTTCCATTTCACGGCACCATGCTCTGCCATTCGGTTGTCGTCAACGCCCACACCCGAATACAGTCCACCTCGCTCATTTTCATAGATGATGAAGTGAGGTGTCTGCTTGACATCAGCATCCGCATCCTGTCCCTTCTTGCAGATAGGACAGAAACACGCGGTCTGACCCTCTATGCGCTGCTCGTTGGCGGGCTTCATGAGAAGGTGCAGGTCGATGTTGGCGAGACGATTGATGATAGGATGAAAGAACATAGTTTCCCTTTATTATTAAAAAGGAACAGCCGACGATGCGCCAAACTTCTTTAAGCCTTGCTCAGTCTCCGAGGCCTTCAGTTCCTTATTACTGGCGAAGCTTACTTATAGGAGGGCGTTACCGCTACCTCCATCGTCGTGCTGTCCTTTATTCTTTTTGTTTTACATTTGTTATTTACTATAAGTTCAGAAATGTCTCCGTGCGGAAGTGTCGGATGGTGCAGTTAGCCAAGTTCTTCATGCAGCTAATCAGCATCAGCACGAAATCCTTGAACGAAATAAAGCTCTCATTAAGATCGATTATCTCCACAGCCACACGCCAATAGCATTTGCCATTTTTCACTCGGCAGGAATGCTCATTTCTTACTATAATATTTCCTACATTGCCCTGCATCATCGTGAACAACTTCTGACACACATCCTTCACTAAGGCGAATGGAGCGTGGAAGAGCAGCACTTTGTTGTCGCTGTCATAGTCCCGCACAGTCTCGGTATAAGCTATGCGATGCAGATACTCCCGATGTGTAGGCCGTCCTTGCCTTTTGTTCCGGCGGTTGGGAATGTATGGGTAATTCAGATACTCGTGGTTAGGCATTATTACTCCGGATATTTCAGATGAGTCAATTTCTTCATCATCTGCCACGTTGAATATATGCTGCGCTTGCAGTCGAACACGGGGTCGTGCTCCGCACCCTTATCCACGTCCTTATAATCTTCCACAAGGTCATAAGCCTTTTCAGGATAATAGAACACACCACACGCATTGCATATCAGTCGGGCTGCCTCATAGAGAAATGTACGATGGTCGCGAAAATAGGTATAATTTACAGGGATGTTGATATTCAACTTATAACAGATATTACGCAAGATAGCTATGTCAAAATCTGAGCCCTGCGCCCAAAGACACACGTCCTGATTGCCATGCTCTTTTTTGAAGTCCTCTATCCACTCAAATAGGTCCTTAACAGCCACTTCGATAGGTCGGCAAGGCAACTCATAGCTGTCATTGCTTAACAACGAGGCTTTCGCTTCATCACTCTTTGCACCCCACCATTCTGCGGTCTTGCCGTCGAAAGTGTAATTGTTGACGAACATACTACGAAGGTCGATGTGGCAAGAGAATACACTTGAAGGATCCTGTGTACTACCATCTTTCAGATTATAAAAAGGAGATTTCTCGCTATCTCGCTTCCATGCCACGGCACCAATCGACATTACAGCCGCGGTAGGAGTCAGAGAACAAGTCTCAAAATCAAGCGTAATATCAAGCATATTTTTAGTACATTATAATTATTCGTTAGTTGTATAAGAAGTAAGAAGGGCTCGTATGCCTTCCTGCTCCCACGGTCTCCAGTTCTCGGTGGTGAAACGCTTTATCACGGTTGCCGCACTCATTCCTCGCTCGTTCATGTAAGCAATAAACTTGTTGCACATACCAGCGTTCACACGCTTTAGGCAAGAATAGAATATACCGGGCTCTTTGCTCTGCGCCAGGGTATAGAGATACCCCTTATCACCTTTCACCATCTGTAGGTCGTTCTCGTCCACATATTCTAACAATGGCTGCGACACGTCGGGCAATAGTAAGAATTGGCGTTTACACTCATTGATGCCATCTATCTCCCATTCAGAAAATCCCTTCTGAAAGAAACGAAGGTAGAAAGTGGCAAGAGTAAAACCCTTCTTTGCCAAAGTCACATACAGAGACTTCTTGTCTTCAACCGACATGTCATCTGTCTGCAATGGTGTGTATGATCTTGTGATTTTTTCAACAATTTCCTTGGTCATCTAATCCTTATTTCTTAAATTTGATGCAAATATAATTCTTAAAATTGAAATTATCAATATTTACTATTGATTAAATCAATTCTTTTGCATTTTTTAATAATTAAAGGTTCTACATTAACACTTATCACTATGATGTACCAATACAATTTCTCGTTTCTTAATGAATGGCTCGATGCTAACCCAGACATCCCCAAAGGTGAGATTCTGCAAGCTCTCGGCGCCAAGTCTAACAATCGTTTTAAGGCGTGGATAAGATGTGAGGGGCCGATGCCCGTCATCAGTATGCTACGACTCTGTAACACGTTCCAAATTCCTCTATCTGCTTTCTTCCGCGATGTAGATGCGGGCGCAGACGGAGCTGTTGTGCCTGGCATGCCTACACCTAACGATATTCTTGAACCAATACAAGGCTACGCAAGTGGCACGGAGGAACGTCAGCACGGAGAACGCTCTATGCTCAACCCTCTTGATGTACGCATTACCCCATCAGTAGTGCCTGGCGTTGTTATGAAGCCGAGAGAAGCTGATGATACGCAAGAGACTGCAAAGCCTACTGCCAGCAACGCTGTAGGCGAGAAGGGAAATACGAGTCTGCCTATAACTGACAATATCAGTGACGCTAACCTTGCGGCTATCGTGGCATTAGAGAATAGGCACATGACACAGCAGCATCGTCTGCTCGATGTTATTGCCGAGCAACAAAAACAGATAGCTAATCTCACTCGTATGCTAAACGAAGCGAAACACAACGCCAATATGAACATGGGCATGAACGATGGCTATATGGTTGCCGACCGCCCCACGCACGACTGACATATAAAACAAAAGCGTTACCTATCCATCACGGACGGGTAACGCAAAAAAAACTAATCTAAACTAAAACCTAATTATTAACCACTTATGATCTACTACTTATTTATGTTTGTTTATCGCTGCCATCTTGCGACGATAAAACTCCTTTTCTTCTATCTTCGTTAGCGTCATGTCGGCGCTTACATACGGAACATCGGCATACCAGAAGCCTTGATGCAAGAACACGATGGGGGTGCTATTGCCAAATGTCATGGGCAATGGCAGGTTGTCTTTAGTGCGCTTCGGCTGAAGGGTGAGTATGCCGAACAGCTCTACCTCGCTCACAATTGGTAGGGCATTCATCTCTTCCTCCAAGTCGGTGCCTTCGATGGGGAAGAAGAACACACGTCCGTCGGGCGACACTTCCTTGTCCCAACCGTCACGTCCAGTGGTGTCGGCAAACTCCACTGCTCCCACTCCACCTGCCATGCCTTCAGGCGACTCGTAGTAACTACTCGCGCCCTGTCTTTCTACCCATTCACGCGCCTTATCTTCGGCTTCCTGACAACGGAGCATAAACGCCTGAATGTCTCGGCCAACATTAGATGTAGCCGAAATCTTGTAATAATAATGAAGTTTCTTCATATATTCTTAATTCAAATTAAACAATTCAAAAATCACCTTAGCGCAGCGTATATTACCGGCTCTCCACATTCATCATCCTTCATCTTAAAGCCTCTCACAGCCAGCTCCTGTAGGTACAATGTCAACGGATCGCCCAACGGACACACCACTGCCTTGAAGTACGAGCGAAGCTGATAGTCGGTAAACACGTCACAGTCCTCACGCCAATGGTCGAGAGGCTTGTATTTCTCGCAGAAGGCCTCTATCTTAGCAGGGATAACGAAGTCCTGTAGCGTCACTTCCGGCTGCTCTGAGATTTCAACCATTCCTCTGTCTTGTCTTTTAGCCATGATAAAAATCCTAAGATATATAATAATACAAATGCCCAGAATGCAAGTTCCTTCAGAGCTTTCCACATGAAGTCTTCAAAAGAAGTGTCTTTTATCTCTTTTGTGTTCTTCTCCTTCGTCACATTCGTGCTGTCCTTCTTTGCCCAGTGGGTGCCAACGTTCAGCTTATTACTCAACACAAGGCTGTCTATCGTGTGCTGCATACGTGATATGGTCGATTCCAGATGCTTGAAATGTTCCTCGTAAGAACTATTGCGCTCATAGTCACCCTTACGGTGGATGGTGCGGTCAGTAGTGGTGGTCTTGTTGCCTTGAGCGTCCGTGCTCTCGGTCACTCGCTCCTGGACGGTCTCCTCTCCCCTACCCTTTTCGCTCATGGTGGCGGACGTATGATTCTCGTCTGTGGCAATAGACACGGTGCTATCATTCTTCACATCCGACTTCTTCACGCTGTCCGTAATGGCTTCAACCGTGCTGTCCCGTCGTTCCTCGCTCTTGTTGCCTTCCGTCTTCCGCGAAGCAGCACAGCCGAAGAGCATGATTACAGCCATAAGCCATAACATAATGTTTCTAATTCTTCCCATATATATGTCTTGTTGGTTTCTGCGTACAAATTTAGAAAAAGTCGCTGATACCAACAGGACAAAATAAAACACCGCCTACCATTGGGAAGGGTAAGCGGTGTGAATGTTTATTGTTTTACAATCTTATAGTTCAGGGAAATTTTCTTGCCGAATATCTTAACGGCGCATTTCTGCGCATGGGACAAAACGGCAACATCGACAAAATGCTCTTCTATCATTTCTACTTGAGATTTATTCTCCACGCCCAGACATACAGCACCATCCTTAAACGATAGGTACCTAACTTTGCTCAAGTCGGACGCAAGTTGCTTATCAATCAAGCGCAAATACATCTGCCACTCTTTTTCACCTGGTTTCACTTCCTCGACTTCAGCAAAGGCAAAAGTCTGTTGCTGTGCCTCGGCCTTCGCGCTATGCTGCTTTATCCATTGCTCCATAATGTAAAACACGAAGTCCTCCATCGTGCCACTCCATCTATGCGGCTGCTCCACTGCCTGAGGCACGCCATTATAGGCATACGCCTTGAAGTCGTTCCAAAGGTCTTCGGGAACATCAGCAACAAACGTCTTGAGCCGTTCTTCGTCGAGTGTAGGGTATAACGACATCAGCTTGGTGAACAAACGCTTTTCTGACGAACCACGATGCAGCTCAAAATCTCGCGCCACACCCAACGGCGTGCGCTTAATGTGAAACTTTATTTTTTCAGGATTGCCTCGTTTTGCGCTGCCTCTATAAATAGGCTCGTAACCTTTTTTTTCTGGGTCGATGCACGAGAGCATTATCTCTATCTTATTTTCCTCACATAGTCGTTCCATGTCGCCACGCGCCACATCTAACACCTGTTTGCGGAACTGTGAGAATTTCTGATATTTCTCGGTAGTAACAACCTTTGCGGGTTGTTCACTCTTTTCCACATCAACCTTAAACATACCCAATGCTTCCTTCAGCTCTCGATAATCTATTACTGGGTGCATCTGACCTTTGCTTGCATACTTCATCAACAGGAGATAAAGACGCGATGTGTAAGCCGAATTGCAGAAATAGGCTATTCGTTCAAGATGATTGAAATATCCGTCCGTCATGTCAAACACGGCTTTTGCAACCTCTATATTTATCGTGACCTCAATATATCCGTCACGTCGAAACTTGCGTACTTCCTGTCCGTCCTCGTCTATCTTTGTATCTCCGTCTCCCGAATAGTTTAAATATTCTCCTTCTCGTGATGTGAAGTTCTTCGGGATAAATATCTTACTGAAGATTGGCATGTAGTCCTCACCTTTTCTAAGTCCTGTCTCTGGATCGAAACGTGGAAGATGAAACTCTATCTTCTTCATTTGATTTATCACCTTTACCGACTCGTCATAATGGCTGCTGTCTATTCCGAAATCAGCCAGACGCAAACATATCGGTCCCATCTTCAACAGGTCTTCTTTCGTGATGCCTCCATTCGGCCGCTCCTTGCTTAAATAACGATGTTCGTTCAAGAACTTGGCAAAATGTTTTTGCAGTCGTCCACTTACCAACAACATAACGTCCTGTTGTATGAGAGAATAGCTTTTAGCGTATGATGTATAATTGACAGGTGTATTTATCCAGCGCAATTCGTTCAAGGCAAGCTGAAGTTTTCCTTCTTTATCTTCTTTTTTCGCTTTCTTTGCCATAACCTACGTTTTTATGTACTTAAACCTACGTTTTTATGTACCAACACCTACGGATTTGTTTACCAACTCCTACGTTTTTGTTTACTTCGTATGCTCTAACTCGTTGATTTTCAACTCCTCAAAAATCTCTTAATATAATATAATTATAAACTATTATTTTATTCTTTCAAAAACGAAAAATCTATAGTTTATAATTATATTATATTAAGGGATTTTGAGCGTATTGATTATCAGTCAGTTACCTACAGTAAGGTAAACAAAAACGTAGGAGTTAGTAAACAAATCCGTAGGTTTAAGTAAACAAATCCGTAGGTTTTGGTAAACAAATCCGTAGGTATTGTAAAACCAAAACAGCACACTTTTGTAGTGACTTGGTAAAAAACTTTAGTAGGATTTTACCTTACATATTACAAGTCTTCGTTATTTAAACTTTCATGCTTCTTGTAGTTCTTTACGTCTGTATATATTAAGTTTATACTCCAATCGGTACTTAATATACCGTCAGGTCTTTTCAGTTCCTGCATAATAATGCCTAACAGTTCAGTAGAATTTTCTTCGGGTATCGTAAAACTTACACCTAAAACATCATTGCTGTTATCTTTGTCCATACGGTCATATACAGCCGTAGGATATTTATTATGCAACTTATCCGCTATATCCATAAACGGAGTTTTTGCTAATGCCAATGAAGAGTAAGACATTTCCACACCTACGCCATAAACAAGTCTGCTTTTTGCATTAAACATAACTACAAAGCAAGCTCTCTCTCCCATAAATGTTCCCCTATAGAACTTAGATCCTGGGCTTAGTTTTTTTGATTGGACTGCATCGTATGTCACACCCTTAGCCTTCAGCTTCAAGGCAAAATTGTCCACTGTTCCGTCTAATGGTATGCCCATAAACTTCATGTGCTGCTGTGCGCTTACTGCCATACACAGGCAGAGCGCGAACAATACTGATATTATCTTCTTCATAATAGATTAGTTTAAGAATTTACATTTTGTTCCTATCCACAAACTCGTGTATCGCCTGTAACGCAAGATCCTTCAACGTGCGACCCGTCTGTATCTTCAGCATCATAAGCTGCATGTAGTCGTCCATCGGCACGTTCACGACAATGCCGTTCTCGGTCTTCACTCCGTTCAATGCGAAGCGGTTTGTAGTGTTCTTGCTCCTGCGATTTTTTATCGCTGTCACAGGCTTGTTTGTGGATTCAGACTTTTGCTCCTTGCTCTCAAGTGGAGCAGAAGACCCTGAGCCTTCTTGTTGGGTACTGACCGTTTCTGTTACAGATGTAGTTCCGTCCTGCTTGTTCTCGTCTTCTGATTTGGATGTTGCAGATGTAGTCTCTGTAGCAGGTGTCTCACTATCAGATGTATCAGTAGCAGGGTTTTCAACAACTGGCGTATCAGTGACAGGCACATCATTCGCCGGAGCTGCCTCAGTTTTGCTCTCACTATGTTCTCTTATTTCTTCTGAAGTCTTGGCAACTTTAGTTTTGCCAAACACAAAAGGCTTTCCCATATCTCCTAATATTTTAATCCTCAGTATAAGTATCAACAATCTCCTGGGCAAATGCCTCGTAACTCTTCGCAGCGTCACAATCAGGCGCATAGGTGAAGATGTCCTGCATCATTGCCTGGGCTTCCACAATCTTTGTGCGGCGCGGAATCTCGGTCTTGAACACATAGTCACCATATTCGTTGTCTATATGTTCCGAGAACCCGGCACTCGCCTTTGTACGCTTGTCTACCATAACCTTCAACAGACCACGAAGCTCAAGGTTAGGATTAATCTCTGCCTTCACCTCTTCTGCCCAACGTATCACGCTCGATGATCCGAACGTAGGCAATGCCTCAAGCTGCATGGGAATGATAATACCGGTAGCCACCGACATGGCGTTCTTCGTCACAAGGTTCATAGCTGGGGGGCAGTCGATGATGATATAGTCGAAGGCTTCTATCACACTCTGCTCCCCACCCTGCTCCTCAGTCAGAGTGACGGGGAGGGCGAACAACTTCTGCAACACCTTCAACGGGTTTAGCTCACGCAGCAAGAACGGCTCCACACCCAACATGTCCTCTGATGATGGTGCAATGTACAAGTTGCCGTGATAGTCCTGCTCGTCAACACTCACCTGGTACACGGGCATGGCTGTCTTGTTCACCATCGCCTCATACATGGTGCCGTGCTTATCCTCACGCTCGCGCCAACCGCACAGCAACGACACGTTAGCCACCTGAGCGTCAAGGTCGATAATCAGTACTCTTGTTTCTGGGTTCAGCTTGATCAATCCACAAGCCAAGTTGTGAGCTGTTGTGCTCTTACCTACTCCGCCTTTGTCGTTCACAATGGCGAGAACTTCTCTTAGTCTTTCCATATTCTGTAAAGCATTTTAATGTTAATAATATCTATCAAAATACATAAGTACGAACGTACATAAGTATCTACGAACATACGAACGTATGAAAGTACGAACGTATGTGAGTACGTAAATACGTGAGTATCTTTGTATCACGTTGCAAATTTAAGAATTATAATTCACATATCCAAACTTTTCAACCTAAATATTTATCTACCTACGTAAATAATTATCAACGTACCTATTTACCTATATATTTATTTATCTATCTACTTATCTATGTATATAAATAAATAAGTAAGTAAGTATATAGATATATAAATAAATATGTTAGTACTTACGTATAAACGTACATACGTATATATGAAAATACGAAAGTACAAAAGTATTGAAGTAAGAAAATACCTTAGTACGAAAGTACAAACCTATTCCCATTCGTCATTTACAGTTATGTCCACACTCTCTTTCTTGCTCGTCCTCTCCGTGCGGATAGGCAGCACGCAGTACTTCGTCTTCATTCCTGCCTTCGTCACCGTGCCATGCGGTACAAACGTGTAATAACTGCCAGGCTGACTATCCACGCACATGATGCGCTGCTTGCTCAGCCAGTAGCCTTCGGGCAAGGCGGCATACTTCAGTACCTGCGCAGCCTCTAATCTCGTAGGCAGTCTATAAAGAGGATGGGCTATCAACACCGATGGGGTGGGGTAGTCTGTCAGCACCACGCCACTCAGCTCAACACCTTGCAGATAAAAACGCGCCGTGTCGTTCTCCGTCCACAACACTTCGTCCGTCTGCTCACCATCCCCAGGCACCACCACCGACGGATCATCATCCTCGCCCGCATCCTCAAACACCGGCTTCTCACACGCCGCCAACAGGCATGCTGCACACGCAAACATCAAATATCTCTTCATAATGATTATTTTATCACCAGATGAACCGGATGAACCGGAATTTATTTATATCTTACAATTCGCTCTATATTAGCAAGCTCTTCTCCAAAATTAACCAACAGACCTAATTTCATACCTGTCGCCTTGAGATAGTTAATAACTTGTGAACGATGTATTCCTTGCAGTTCTTCAACCGCTTTCAATTCGATAATAATATTACCATAACATACGAAATCTGCGCGGTACGGCTCGCCTAAAGGTTTGCCTTTATACATTATCTGAATTTCTTTCTCTCTTTCATAGGGTATTCCTCTTGCTTGAAATTCAAACTCCAATGCGTCTTGATAAACCCTTTCCAAAAATCCGTTACCAAGTTCCTTGTGTACTGCGAATATCGCACCACGGATTTTATACGTTTCTTCTTTATAATAAAAAGTATTCATACGCTAAACTGTTTTATTATTCTATATCTATCACCAGATGAACCGAATGAACCCGTTTTTCACCACAATCCTCTTTCCGGTTCATCTGGTTACTTTATCATTTAAGAATTGTCATCTTAGGAAAATTTTAATCTTCAATGCTTCAAAAATTCTGGTTCATCAGGTTCATCTGGTGATAATTAAAATCTCAGTTGTCAGATGCTGATGTCGTTGCTCTCGCTGTTCCACTCGTCATTCACCATCATCTGAAACCCCTGTCCATGCTTGTACAGCGGTCCCGTGATAGTCGTCACCTTGTTTCTCTCCAGTGGCACATTCTCCACCGTCACCGTAGAGTAGGGTGCACCCTCCATGCGGTTCGTCCTGAACGTGATGTCCGTCTTGTAGCCATCCCTCGGCGTAAGGAAGTAGTAGGCAAGCGACGTGCCCGTTGTGCCTCGCAACTGCGATACATCCGACACACGCTGATTCCCCACTGCTTCCATAACATCCATCGTCGCCCACGACAGCGTGCGGTGTTCCTGAAGGTCGAGCGTCACCGTCGTGCAATCATCCGGAAACACATCCGTGCTGTTCACCACGAGCTTCGCCACCAGTCGGTCCAACGCAATGCTCACCGTCGTTGCCTTACCAATGCCCACACTCACGTCCTTCTCAGCTCCGAACGTGTCCGATGTCTTCGAGGCAGTCAGCATCACCGGCTGCGTTGCCGTGACGGGCGTCAGCACGTTAGGCTCCACCTGCCATGTTATGTTTCCTGCATCCCATAACGTAGGCTCCAGGCTACGCGTCGCCACCACCTTCAGCACGTGCTCACCATAATCGAGCGTCAGGTCAGGCTCAGCAAAGTCGGTTGCCGTGCTCGTCTGGTGGAGCACCTGCAGCAGCTTACCCGTCGCCTTATCGTAGTCGAGGATATAGATGTCGGTCAACTGCTTGCCGTTAGCCGACAGCGCAGCACGGCTCATTGGCATGCGCATCGGCGCGCCCATGGGCGACACACTCACGCCCATGCCGCACATAACCTTTACATGTGCCTTCCCCTGCTTCACGTTCTCCACTAAATTCTCGTTGCCGCTACTGCATGATACAATCGTCATGCTCACGGCTGCAATGGCAGCCATCATCAAGTTAGTTCTCATAATCTTTAGGTTTTAGTTAGTAAATTGATTTAGTCATCAAAAGAAACGGATGACCCCGACCTTTCTTTAACATCGGATTCAACCGTTTCATCGGATTTTACCCTACAAGCGACCTTACCAGGTTTTCGCCCTTCTCCGTCAGCTTGTACACGTCCTCGCCGAACATACTCTGAAACCACTTCTCAAGATACCCTGCTTCCACGAGTTCCTCCAGTTCCGGACACGCTGGCTTTCCGTCTACACGTCGATAACCCGCAAAACCTTTCTTCTGGATGTGCTTCAATGTTGCAATCTGACTCTTTGAAAATTTCTCTGTTTCTGCCATAATTCTATAAAGTTTTAAATTGTTAATAAAATACTGTGCGATATATTATTTCGTATGGAGCTTCTTGTATTGCTCGTCATCAAGTTGCCCCTCCTCGTGCAGGTGCTCAAGGTAGAGTCGTGCAATGATCCCCGTCGCATACTTAGAAGCCTCGTATGCGAGTCGCAGGTTGTCGCCTTCAAGCAATCTGAAGTCAGAGAATTTTCCGTCCTTCCATACTTCCACTTTCACTCCCAATTTCTCATCATCGCCACCTACGGCAATGCGAATCTCGAATTTCTGTTTTTCCATAAATGCCCTATTTTTTATTTAGTTTCTTAGTTACAGATATGCTGATGCAATATCCGTCCTCCGTCTCAATCTTTACGCCTGTCTTGTCTGCTCCAGCGTTTTCAGTAATAACTTTCAAGTGATTAAAATACTCTTCTACTGTCATAATTAAGTAGTCAAAATAAAATTCAAAATTGAATAATTCAAAATCGGCAAAGCCGACAATTCAACATTCAACATTCAACACTCACTCTCGCATTCCGCCGATCATCGGCATTAAGAACACCGCAGCGCCCGCAAAAGCCAACAGCACTACTCCCGTTGACACAGCCATCAGCACCGCCAGTACACCCGCCAACACCGTCTTCACGCTCATGTCCTTGTCTTCACTTTCCGACGTGTCCTCGCGTTCCTCTCGCAGCGTCGGCTCACCTACCTGCGGATAGTTACGCTTGCGCTTCGGCTTCGGTTCAAAATTCTTAATCTTAGTCATATTCTATAAAGTATTTAAAATGTTATTATTTATTTTCACTTCTCTACTTGCGCCAATACGCCTACGACTCGTGCTTTGTCGTCGATGTACCGATTAACCAAACAATAGTCTCCTGCCTTCACCCGCTTGTAAGGAATACACTTATAATCCCCGAAGTTTCCCGACGGTCTGTAATAACGTCGCTTGCTTTCGTCTTCAGGGCATTCTGATGGTGAACTGATAGCAAGGGAGCCAATGTTGCAGAAAACGCCATCTTTCCACGTTCCTTCCTTGTACACATGGTAAGTCTCAGGCTCTTTTACCTCCGACAATATCATATCGCGGGCCTTCAATCCTAAGTCAGCATAAGGCTCGGTAAGGTCTACCTCAAAATCGAAGCAAGTGCCAGCGCGAAGAATGCACATCGCGTAATCTGTCACAGCACCTTTGCCTCCGCTTGTAACGCGCACACAGCGCATGGTATCTGTAATATACTTGCCGCCACCGTGTGCCATTATCCATTCATGCACATCGTCAGTCACTACATATTGTCGTCTGGTGCCGCCGATGGCAGGTCTGCCTGCTGTCCTCGTCGTTTTACTTTTTTCTGCCATAGTCTATAATGTAAATGTTTTATTTGTCGTTCTTCTCAATCTGCTCCAACTTCATATACACAAGCGTGTTCTTGTCGTAGTACTGACGTGGCGCAGACGATGAATAATAAGTGTTCTGACTCTCTTTGATACAGAGGGCAGCGTCCACAATACGCTTGCCGAAGCTCTGAAGGGCGTGAGTCTTTCCGATGATGACAATGCCCGACTGATACGCTTCGCGCACCTTCACGGCAAAACGATGTAAAGCGGCTTTACTGTTTCTTTCCTCCTTCGTCACCTTTACCAATACCTTCAGATGGTCGGTCGTTCGTGCTTTCGTGCGCAGCTCCACCATGCCCTTCTTCTTATAGTTGACGCAAACGGCATACTCACCAGGCTTCAGCTGTTCCAGATGTTCCTCTAAGAGGTCGTACCGCTGCAACACCTCAATAGGCTTGACACATACGCTGTCCTTCGTGCCGGCAAGCGCAGCCCTAATCTCCTGAGCCTCCTGTAAAGCCTTCACCTTAGCTTCGGCTTCCGCTTTCAGGCGAAGCTCCTCACGCTCGCGCTGTGCAGTCTCCTCGGCTATCTCACGATCCACGGCAGCGCGTATCTCAGCAACATCGTTGCCCATGTCCCTGCAAGCAGCCCAAAGACCACCACCAAACATATTATAACTGTTTATTAGGCCCTTTTCGTTGTCGCATTTCCTTCCGTCCATCCGAGTGACACGCAGCCTCCCCGTCAGCTCGTCTCGATATACAAGCATATAAGTAGAGCGCAGGTTATTCGACTTCCATACTCTAATCTGTTCTGCCATAATAGAATTGTTTTCTAAATCTTTGTTAATAATACAGCCAATTTCTTTGTCTATACCGTTTTAATTCTTATATTTGCACCTGTCTTCGGAGGCTTTTTAATAGTACCTTCATGGAATAGAAATAAAAACCAACTTCCGTTGACAGTCAGGCATCAGCCTGTGGATTTAAACGTTCTCCAAAGAACGAATTTCTACTATCGTAGATTCGAGCCAGATGGCTCGCGTAGCCCGGCTTAGGTCGGGCTTTTTTTATTTTCCTGATTCCACCCAATCCCCATAATCGGGCAGCTTGTCTATAATGAGACCTTTCAGATCCTTCACGCCGTGCTCCTTGCACAGCCACTCCTCCAGGTCGTCCCAATACCTCCAGTCTCTTGTCACGCCCGTCTGTACATCGCGCAGACGTAGCGTAACAAACAGATAATCGCGTATTACGTCTGTTATCTCGTACATGAATCAAGACTCTTCAAGGATTCTTTTCATGTCAAGAATAACATTCTCTAAAGTCCAATCCTCCTTGCGATATTCGCCTTCCTTGTTCTGAAGCTGGACGTAATAGTAATCACTATCCTCGTTAAATCTCAGGTCGTAGTCCTCAAATATAACTTTGACAAACTCTATCTTCCCGAAATAAACAACACCAGTCTGATCGCCGGCAACAAAGTAATAATCACCGTCTTCAGTCTTCTTTATATCGTACCAATGCTCTTTGTCTTCGTCGTTAATCCATCTTGCCACGGTGTCTTCCATGTCGTAGCCATTACCCCAATTATCGTCCAGATAATCAAAAGCCACCTGCGAGAAAAAGCCTTCAGGAAACAAATCTGTGTCAATGTCTTCAAAAGTAGGCACCCCGTCCACAGCGCTACCTAATCCGCCGTCGTTCGCTATAATAATATCAGGATTAAAAAATTCTAACATACCTATTGACTTAACCGTGATGTCGAGGGCTGAAATGTTTTTAGTTATCGTATTACTTACACCAATAGGGCAATGCTTCTAATACTTTGCGCTCTATAACGTGATAGTATTGTGTTTCATCCTCTGGTTCAATTCCGAGCAAATCGAAGCAGTCGCCAGGCTCGTTAGGCTCTGCGTTGATATACTGGCGTATGCTATACCATGACGAATCGTTAATATTGTCGAGCAACATCTGGCGTGTAGCCTCGATGTCACCACCGCCAAGAAAGTATTTTGCCTTTGCATTGTTAAAAACGAAATCGGCTGCAAGCTCTCTGGTCGCAAACAGATAGCGCTTGCCATTCTTGACAGAATAATTATCGTCCGCCAAATCATTAGAGTTTATTTCTACTTCGTAAATTTTCATATCTTTTCTTTTATATTTTATTAAAATTTTCTCAATGCCCCCGTCGGACAGAAAGACGTTTTATACTTCTCGTCTATCTCCTTCAGATATTTCTCTATGCTATCGTGAAGCTCGGATAATTCGTCATATACACGCTTGTACTCGTTGTTATACCACTCCTTGAACTCGTCGCTGTCGTGGTCTTCGGGTACACCCTCACCATAGTAATACATCAGTCCGTCCATGTCGTCAAGGTCTTCCAGACAGCCAGACACACCGAACTCAGGGAGTCCACTATCTTCCATCTTATCCTCAAGCGAGGCAAAACGCTCACGAATATCTTTAGCTACATCATTACCTTTAACAATGTCGTCCATGCTGCAATGCAGTTCATGTCGGAGCGAGCACAGGCGCGAGATTAGGTCTGCCTGCTGCTCGGTCATGCCATTATCAACGGCAATGCTCTCGTTCTTAACGTTACGAGCCGCAGCTGCCTCGCGGCGATACTCGTATTGCTCTTTGTTCAAGTAAGCCATGTTATTTTACTGTTAGTTAATATGTTCGTCAAGACACTGGTCATAGATGGCCCTCTCTAAGGTCCAATCCGCTTTAGGGTATTCTCCCCATCCTGCTCCGCAGTTGTTGTCGACGTACCAGCATTCATCATCCTCCTTAACCGTTGCAACGTGATAACGATGCAGGGGCGAAAAAAAGGCATCCTGATTGTGGTCGTAACAAACATCAAAAGATCCGTCTTCGTTATCACTATAGCGATAACCCGTCTTTATCAACTCTTTCTCTATTGTTGTCATATCGTTCCGCTTAACCGTGCTGCTGTAGGGCTGAATAATAGTTTAACAATAATACTGCTCAGTCTGATACACAGGATCTTTTAAGTCTGCTACATCGCCATCCTCGTCAAAAATGACGTTGCTATCACCTTCGTACACTTCGTAATGGAAGTTGTTGCTGCGACCTTCATAGCAGTTGTCACCTTCGCCAATCTCGTCGTAGTCCTTAGTATTCGCTACACAATAGGCTTTGGCTTCGTCTAATGTGTCGAACTCGGCAACATGGTTGCACTCCACATTATTGTTGTAATATACGCTATACTTCATATCGTTTTAAGTTTAAATTAGTTTCTTTCTTTATCTGATGCAAAGGTAGCGATTATATTTGAAACCGCAAAATAAATGACGCATAAATTATATATTAATGCGTATTTTATTATTTATTTACATTTCCTCTGAATAATTCAGGAATTGAGTATTTCAAAATGCGCCCACGGCGCACAATTCAAAACTCAACATTCCTAATTCAAAATTCAAAAAGCTGCTCGCTATCCTCACGGACCGCCAACAGCTAAACAAAAAAATACTTAGATTATGATTATCAAGATCCCGCCGAAGGGGTCGAACCTTCACAAGGGCTGTGCCGGGCGCGGGATGGGGTGTTAGTTGATTGATTAATACGTATGATATTATATCATGTCGTCTTTTTATTTATACACTTCGATGCACTCTATTGCATCGCAGTCGATATATGCGTTACGAGCCTTGCCCAACACCGATATGACCTCCGTATCGCTGTCGTACCCGATAATGTTCTCCTCGCCCTTATCCACAGCCGAAGCCGTGAAATCAAAGTCCACGCTGTCGCTGCCGTACTTGATTAGTCCATGCTGCAGGTTCTCCTGAGCTGCCATCAAGATTCTTTTCACTGATTGATATTTCATAATTTTCCGTTGTTTTTAAAGGGTTGTATAATATTCTTCTCACAATGATCTGCATGTTATGGATTTAACGTCGCAAACTTAATTCTACAGTTTCGCATTGTCGAATACACTTCTTTTTGAACTTGCAGCTGCTATACTTTTTCAGATATCTCAGCTCCTTGTCGGCTTCTTTCTCAGTATACTCTATTCCGTTATACTCACGCCAATCGCCTCCAACAAATGCGTAAATGCTATACAATTTTGTCATAATTCCGTCGTTTTTTAAGGGTCGTATAATATAGTATTATCTAAGCTCGGAAAATTCCATATGCCCGTATATAAGTTTGTCCTGCAAGTCTCGCAAGAAAGTTGTTGCACATTCTCTCTTTTCGTCCTCCTGGAACGTCAGAAGTTGTTCCTCGCGCGACATACTTTCATCCTCATACGCGAATGTACCGTTTTTAATGCCTTCTATAATAGTCTTGTATAGCCGTTGACAACTGGCTTTTGTTGTTGCCCATGTGCCGTAAAGCTGAAAAGAGGCGTAAGACTTCCATTCGTCGCAGGTGCTCAGTATAATTATTCTTGCCATAGATCTTATGTTTTTAAAAAGTCCATAATATTACTTAGCCTTGTTGCACTCCACATCCGTAATAACTCTCACCTTAACGTGATAATTATCGGCTTGCTTTAAAGACGCATCCGTAATAGCTTTATAGATTGCATTGTAGGCATGTATATTATTGTGAAATATTTCAATAATAATCGTTTCTTTTTGTGATTTCATATTTTCCTGTCATTTTTTGTAGGTTCTATAATATTCGTTTTGTACCACACAGCAGCCTGTGCCATCGTGTCCTTCAGCTCCTCTATTATCTGCTTGTAATTGTCCTGAGTGATGGTGATATGCCGTTCAGGGTGTTGTCCGTCGTCGCCGCTTGCCAGGTGGATGATGCAGAATGTGCGGTCCGTATCGTGATGGGCTACCATGCCTCGCTCCTTGAGAGCTGCCACTGTGCGGTCGAAGTCTGCCGGAGTGGTGGGTATCACCTGCAGCACGCTCCAGGGATATTCCTGAGCCGTGAGGAGCGTCTGCCCTTCCTGCTGACTGAGCAGGAAGGAATGAATTGTGCTGGATGTTTTCATATAATTAAGCAATTTTTTTAATGTCCTTCATGTATGATGTTACACTAATATCTTCACGTATGCGACCGTATACTTCGTATTCAAGACTTTCTGTTTCGCCTGTCGCCATATATTCTGCCTTAACAATATAATAGAGCATACAAAAGAGATAGGCAGGCTGGAAAGTCTCGTTATCATCGAACAGGAGGCGTGGCCACTGGTCGATGTCGTTGGATAGATTGGAACTGAAGCCATCATAACTTGTGTGGTTCTCCTTTATCCACTTAGCCAGCTGATTGCGGTGTTTCCATATCTTTGCTATAATAGCATCCTCCGCAGCCTGTGTCAAGCTAATTTTTACGCGACAAGAATCATTTTCGAAATTGTAGTATCGTGGACTATGGATCTCTACGAAATCCAGTTCTATATCGTCGCTGATAAACTCCTGCATCCACAATTCCCACACCTCCGTATATGCTTTGCAGATGTCGTTCTGGTACTGCTTATAGTCGAAGGTGAAATCAACATCCTCCTCCAGATCTTCTTCTACGCACTCATAATAGATGTCATCATCTGGGCTCCATATCGAATCATAGAAACCAACAAAACTTTGCAATTTCCCTACAGTCTCGTTCACAAATATCTTTTCCATAATCCTTAGTATTTTTAATGTTCTATAATAGGGGCAAACTGCCACGTGATACCTTTTTTCTGATTTTTCGCTAATATCATTCTCACGCTATAATAAGGCGTATTAAAAGGATATTTCACTTCGTTAATGACATATACCACGGTCGGCTCCGTCATGCGCAATGTGTCGCGACACTCCACACGGCCATACATGCCATGTACCATGAAGTTCAGGGCGCACATTTTGCAAGCAATAGGATCACTATCCTGTGCCACATACTCGAAGTAACGGCCAGCCGAATGGTCCAGCTTGCTCTTCTCCATGTAGTGAGCCAGGAGCAAACGTCCGCTACCTGCTGCGCAGTCGTTCACTTTGCCATGGTCGCCGGCTCCCAGACCGCTAATCTGTGCCATAAGGTCTGACACGCTCTGAGGTGTGAAGAACTGGCCTGTCTTCGACGCTTTGCCACGACTCAAATACATCTCTTCATACAGTATGCCAAACACGTCCAGCCACTCGCCATGCTCCATCGCTGTTGCCACATCGTCGAGCCACCGGAAAGCGAGACCGGCAAAGTCTGGATTTTTCCGTGTGCAGCTCAAAACGTGCTGACTGTATTCAACGGTGCCAGCCTTGAATGCTTCAATACTGAAGAGCTCTATAAGGTAGTCGCAGAAGTCACTGAGAGCCATTTCCTGCGGTCTGCTGTGCTTGTTTGCCTGTTCGGTCAATACGTCGATATATTTCTTTTTATCCATGATATTCTCAAAAAATTATATGTTCTATAAATAAGGATATTTAGCCCCAAAAGTCTTCCTCCACAAAATTAACTCCGGCAAACTCCTCTTCTATATACTCGTCGCTTACAATATCGTCTGCTTCCAATATTTCGCCCCAGCTTGGTTCATGTCCGAGCACGTCCTCAAGTACGGTTACTTTCAGTTGTTCACGCTGCGAAGCGGTTAGTTCTTCAATTGCCATAATGCTCAAAAATATATGTGTTCTATAATAGGGAAGCTGCCCTGATGCCAGGTGTAGCCCCGTGAATGATGATTTAATAGCCTTTCCAGAAGTAGGAGTGACGGATATACTGGCTCAAGGCCTTCTCCTTTGCAAACTCGCGGATCTCGCAGTCGTAGCCCTCCATCTCCTTCATGATAGCCTCTGCTTTTCGTGCCAGGCGCAGATAGGCTGCATACTTCTTTTTTGTAGCCTTCAAGCTCTCTATTTTGGACAAACGGTCGTTTTTGTAAAACTCTATAACAGCAATGGCTTTATCTGCCTCCAGGCGTTCGCCTGTGTTCCACTGCCAATCGTTCGGATTCACGTCCTTCTTTTTACCGGTGTAAAGGTTATACCCGTGGCTCCAGTCTGCGGATATAGAGACGTTCGGACGATACTCTATAATGCGGTAATAATCCCAGCAATTCAGCTCGAAGCGGTATTCACCAAACGAACTATAAAAGCCCGTCGCCTCCTTCACGGCATCGTGGAAGCGTTTATTAAGGACCTTTCCATCAAACTTTCGGCACACCTGAATAAGTCCGTCCAGGGCTTTTATTTCGAGTTGTCGGCGCACTATCAATGCGTCCGCGTGCTTGGAATACTCCTTCACCTCGTTGGCCTTCATGTCGGCTTCATACTTTTTAGCAGCCGCCATAAAGTCGTCCTCCGTGCCGATACTGTAGGCTTCTTCCTCGCTGCCATTCTCGCGGCTGAACTGATGATGCAGGTCTATATACTTCTGTGCATCCTCTTTGGTGGCAAAGTGACGAACGTCATCCATGCTTTCAGACTTCCACAGCCACACCTCACCATCGCTGCAAATAAGATTTTTTGCTTCAACAAATATCTGATACATAATTTCTCAAAATTTTATGTGTTCTATAATAGGGCTGCCCTACTGTCAGGTGCAGCCTCGTGAATGATGATTAGTAAGATAATACCGCTATACGATAGTACTCCGTTTCCCCTTCCTCTGGGATATTGGCAATACACATGTCGCCCGTGGGAGCCTCGTAAATATACGAGCTGCCTGTAATATCGTACACCGTGAACTCGCCCCGCTGCTGGCTGTGCTCGCCTCCGTTGGCAATACACGTGATGCCGTTGTGATAGCCTCCAGAAGGTGCAGGGAAGTCCCCACCTACCATTCTATCCTGGAGAAAACGCGACGAGTATCTGCCCGCCTCCTTGCTCGTCAGTTTCATGGCCTGTGCCAGGAGTCGCTTCGCCTCCTTCCATCGTGCCTCGTTGAACATGTCGCGACGCTGGGGTAAATACTGTTTATCATTAGTCACATTGAATAATGCTATCTTTGCCATAATCTGTAAAAGTTTAAAATGTTGTGATGTTTTTATCTACCTATAATAAGGTTTAATACTCAATGCAAAGTAAAAGTACCACTACTGCTGCAATGATGTTGTAACCTACGAACTGCCAGCCAGAGCACTTTATAGGATCGCCATCCTGTCCCAAAAAGCTGTGCTGAGTCTGGAGCCACTGACGGGCCATTTTAAAGGCCGTCAGAACGTTTTTAACAGTGCGAGCGACAAGTAACACAACGATGGTCAATAAAGCCGTCAGAAGGGCGCATGTGCCCGTTGTGCGTGATATTGTGATAGTTGGTGCCATGATGATATTGTTTTATGCTGTTTTCTTCTTCTGTTCTTCCACTTCTTGCCACAGGCGCTTGCCCGTTCTGTTGTAGCCGGCTTCACCGTTGCAGCATTGATAGGCGCAGTACATTTCTTCGTCGCAATACATTGAGAAGGCAAGCTCAGCCTCGTTTTTCAAGTCGTCTATAATAGATTCTATTTTGCGGATGATGTGTGCAGCGTGAATCTTGCTGAGTCCTTTGTTGTCGTACCAGTCGTCGCGAATCACGTCGTCGGCTGTCAAGTCGTTGTAATCATAATCACACGTCTCGTAGTAATAGTCTACCTTTCTGCAGGTCTTGATATTTACAAACCAATCGAAATTGGCTGCCTCGTAATAGCCAGACGTGCAGCCGGCTTGAATGGTAATGTCTATAGAATTGTCGCCGCACCTGGCAGACACGGTTTTCTCTGAGAATAGAGTAGTAGGGTAGCTGCGATCCCCGTCACACTCCTCTATATCGTGCCATCCCTTAGCCTTCAAATCTGAGGCTACATTCTTTTTGTCGTCATCATGATGTATTTCTGTACTCAGCTCGTCATATTCGCCTAAAAGCTCTTGATCGAGCTCGTACTCGTCAATTTCCTCCTGTGTGTAATATACAGGCATACCAAAAACGAAATAGCGTGAAGCGTTCTTTAATGCGAAATTAGGTGTACTCATAATCAAAGTATTTAAAATGTTGGTGATTTTATATGTTGTTTATAATAGGGAAGGCCGGAGCCTCCCTGGTATGGTTTATGCGACGTGCATAAAGTCGTTCATATAATAGCGTATCCCGTATATCGTAAAATACGGGCGCGATTCGGTTTCTGGATCACGTGGGCAAGTGTATTTAATGCGCTGCCATCTTTGTGCCGTATGTTCTTTTCTGCTTGTGCAGTCGCGCCATAATACCCATTCCCCGCCATCGTCTATAACGATACAATAACCGCCATAATTGTTCGTCTGAAGAAAAGCACAGCCGAACTTTGAAAGCTCGTCAAACTCCTGTTTTTTGGTAATTCTTGCCATAATCTATAAAGTATTTTATTTGTTATTAATTCGGTGTTTTGTTTAACTGTTGCAAAGGTACAAATAAACTTTGATATAATCAAATAAAAACAAAGAAAAATTTGTTTACGGCTCAAAATAATTTGTTTTGCCTTATTTGTATATTAATTATGTAAAGCCTTCTATGTCCGTGCAAATCCTTAATATCTATGATAATTTATAAGATCTATAACGAGCCGCCTGGAGTGGGCACCGCTGCAAAAACTCTAAAATCTGTGATTTATTATAATGTGTGTAACATGATGGAGTAGGCACCAGGACGGGCGCAAATGTGCAGCCGTGGCAATACTCCATGCCTGATGCCAACGAGGGCACCAGGACGGGCGCAAATGTGCACACGGGCGTAAAAAATAAAAAACGGGCTGTAAATTATTTGCAGCCCGTGAACGGTTAAAACATTCTATATAATTCATTATACATATTATAAGCCGGATCTTTTGCAAGATATTCTGTAAATTCGGCCGCGCGTTTTTTTGTCATAACTTTGTAGGAATACAGCGCCTTAAATGCTACCTTTGCAGCCGCTTTAATTTCTTCTATAGCGTTATAAATAACACTTTTTATTGCACTCTGATACAGGTAACTTTCCCACGTTCTATTATAATAACGTATCTTTGCCCGGCCAACTTTAAACGTATCATTTTTATATAATGTTACTTCATGCCCCCAACTGTTACGAGTACGCCAAGACTCACAAACAAACGTAAATTTAACGCCGTTTATTTCTTTATTATAAATCATAGTGTAAGTATTTTTATTATTATTAGATGTAAGGACCGGCGGTGCCGGTCCCGGTTTAAACATTGTAAATATTAAAAAGATCGTTATATAACATATATTTTTTATCTTGCTGTAAATACGAGATCAACTCAAAAAACCTGTTAGCCGTCATTCGCTTGTAGCCTTTAACGTCCAAAAAATTTTTTTTTACCGCTATTTCCGCGCGCTTTTTTACCTCGTTTATTAGACATTGTATTATAAGCCTGTAATTTTCAATAACTGGCAAACTAATAAAAGATAGTTTATAAAATCCTATCTCTATATCATTCTCTAATAGTTTTGCAACATGCCCCCAAGCGTTTTTAGTTTGCCAGACTTCACAAACTATTGTAAAATTAACGCCGTTTATTTCATTCTTAAATATTTTCATCGTCTATAAATTTTTATAAAACCGGGACCGCCGCCGGTCCCTGGTTTTTATTATAAATCTATTTGCAAACCGTTTGATAGATCAAATATAGCGAGCTGTTTATTAATACGTCCAAGTTCAAGGGCGGTCGCCAAGTCATCAACAATTACCGTTGCATCAAAATAAAACATATTATTTTTGCTATTGTACCAGCCGCCAAAAGCGTTAATTTCTGGATGTTTTGATACGTATTTAAAAACGTTTGCAAGGCCCTCAAGGCCAAATGAGTTTTGAGTGTCGGCCACGGCTACAGCGTACCCCTTTGTGACAGGCTGCAGAGTCGCAGCGTTGACGGTAAAACCTTCCTTGTTGTTCATTGCAATTGTTGCAAGAGCAATTAAAACCGATGTTTCTTTTTTGTTCATAATCGTAAGTATTTTTGTTATTAATTCGGTGTTTTGTTTTAACTGTTGCAAAGTTACAAATAAACTTTTATATAACCAAATAAAAACAAAGAAAATTTTGTTTATACACAAAAATAATTTGTTTTACCTTATTTATATATTAATAAGAAACCCCGCCGCGGACCACCTCGCCCCCGTCCTGACATCCACAACAGCCACCGACGAGCAGCACCACCGCGGACCACCTCGCCCCGTCCTGCACCCTCGCCCGCCTGAGATGTGCGAGGGCATAAAGCAAAGACAAAACTAAACGATTTAAAAACAACGGGTTGCAGTGCGGCGGGGGCTCTTCTTTGGCCGTGGAACGTTCAAAATCATAATTCGCTCTAAACGTTAGAAATATACCCCACTTTTAGGGAATTAACCTACGTTCAGTCGCTTTCGGGAAATAGGATTTTAGAGCCATTTATTTGGAGCAGAAAAACATCAAAACGCTCATTTTTAATACGTTAAAACAACATCAATCTATACTAAAAACGCTTAATCAATAGGCTAAACTTACACAAAATTGACGAAATACGCACAATGTCCTGTGTATAAAAACAAAAAACCTTAACTTTGCGCTATAAAACAACACAAAACACAATATATATATGGTAGACATTGAGATAAAGAAGGACGGACACAAAGTTGTCCAGCCTTACGCTCCCGTTACGGAGCTGAGAATATTGGAGACCATCCATCGCAAGGGATTCACCACCGTGCAAGTGGCAGAACGCCTGGGCGTGACCAAAGCAGCCGTGTCGCAGATGATTACGGGCAACCCTACGCTGTCCACCATCTACAAGATAGCATGGGCTATAGACGTTGACCCTCGCGACTTCTTCTATCGCATGACTCCCGACGGTAGCATCATCGAAGAACCGAAGGTGAGCTTTGAGAAACTGAAGGAGTATGCCGAGCGCGAACGTTTAGGTCCGCTTTTTGCACAAGAACCGCAGAATGCACGGCAAGTTTTGGTGTGCCCCAACTGCGCCACGGCATTTCTCGTGACAAACATCCCGAAGTATGCAGAGGAGAAGGGCGAAGCAAAATAGGCTTCGCTTGCTCCTTCCTTGCATTATTATTTTATAATGCGCTGCAAAGATAAAAGTTTATTTTGATATGCGCAAACAAAAACAAAGAAAACTTTAATCTATTTATATTTTTATGGTTTTTTCTTTGTTTATACAAAGTTTATTTTTATCTTTGCAATAGCATTTTAATACTTTTATAGAATATTGAACAAGAATCACTATGAAGAAAAGAAGAAATAATCTACGCATTACTGCAATAATGCAGGAGCAGGGTCTTACACTTCCCGACCTTGCGGAAAGATTAACCACAAAAGATAAGGATGGCAATGTCCGTAAACTCACATCGGCTGCGATAGGAGCACGCATCAACGGCAATCCGTCGTTGAGCAATCTCTATGATATAGCCGAAGCATTAGGCGTGAAGATAACCGAGTTGTTTCCGCCTGAAGACCAATGCAACAAAAACATATATCCGTCAGAATTTAAGATACAAACCATCTGCCCCTCATGTGGTGCAAAGATAAGTGCAAGCGTGACGGCGGAGGGATAACGATATGACGTAGTATTTTGTACTATGTTATTAATTCGGTGAGCACTGCCGTCCGCGAGGATAGCAGTGCTTTTTTGCTTTCAAGCAGCATACAAAAAAAACTCCCCGACACGCTCCTTTCATTCAGAGTCATGCCAGGGAGATAATGAAGGGTCAGCCGTGGGGTAGCCCTACGAGCTGAAGAAGGGCAAAGCCTTCTTGCGCTTAGCTCCCTTTAGCCATCCAGGCTGCCACCAGGCTTCTGACCGCCGCCACCTTCAGTGGTGGAGCTACCAGGCTTCACGCCACCCGTGAGGTCGTTGCCGGAGAGGAGGACCTTGAGGTCGTCGGTGACGAGGGAGCGCATGAAGCTGTAGGGGTTGCCAATCTTGTGCTGCGCCTTGTAGGCCTTCATCACGGCGAGGTAAGCCTCCGTGCCCTTGGCGTTCTTGTCTGCAGGACGGTTCTGCTTCCACCAAGCCGCGGCAAACTGCGCCTTCTTTTTGAAGTCGGCGCGAACAGTCTGCTGCTCGGCAGTGTTGGCATCATGATGACTATGACGGTCGGAACGATAGGTTTCACCCGTCTGTTTGTTAACACTGTAAATTACGCCCTCTTTGGAGCATAGCTTACCTGAGATTGACTGAATGTCAGTCGAAAATCTAACTTTTGGCATACGCAAAAGGATTTAGATGTTAATAATAGAATAATGGTGGAAAACGTGGGCATGGACGGACAACGAAAATCGTGAAACATTCCGTATAAAAACAGCCGAAAACAAGCTAAAAACGGCCCTTTGCGTATTCTATGCGTATTTTACGGATATTTTACGGTTATTCTATGATTCCGTATCCAGTCCGACACCTCGAACTTTCCAAGGATAAAGGTACAAAAACGTGCGTGAAACATCGGACATGGTGGGGTAGGGGAACAACGAATTACACTAATGACACTAATATTTACTTGTTTGTGATATTCGTGTTATTTGTTGTGAAAACAAAAATATAAACCTACGAAAGTACTAACGTATTAAAACATAAAAGTATGAAAAAGATTTTCAGTTTTTTGTTCATGTCAGCCATGCTGCTTGCCATGGGCGCAAGTGTAGCGAGCTGCAGTAGCGACGGTGACGATGACGGCACCATCAGTGAACGACGTGTGGAGAATTACGTTGCAGGATATAAATGGTATCTCGACAACAACAAGCGCAGCGAGTTCCGCTTTTACCGCAACCGTCTGGTGTCGTGTATGAGCAGCGGTAAGGTAACGTCGGGGTCGCTCACCTATGCCGAATCGAACTTCTTCGGCACATGGGCAGTAGTAGACGGTAAGCTCGTCACCACATTCACATCGGGCGCATACGAAGGCTTCGACTGGAACGACATCCTTTACGGGTCGCTCACCATCACCAAACTGCGTACAAACACCAAGACAATCGAAGCCACAGCTCCAAATGGCGACTCGCACGCGTTGGATAGTTACGCAAGTTACGGCTCCAGCAACACTTTCGAGGACTTCACCGACGCTTCCGATCACGACGGCGCACTTATCGGTACATGGGAAACTACGGGGTATAAAGGAGGACAGGGCGTAGCATTTACCATAAAGATAGGAAAGAAAGGAAAGATTACGTTCTCCGCACCAAGCGAGAACATCAACTTTACTACCGAATGCACCACCAAGAACGGACACGTTGTATTCGACCATATATTCACACCAGAATCAAATTCCTGCTCGCTTATCTACATAAGAGAGAAGGAGACTATAAGGTTCTACGACGAGAAGAACGCTCAGACATTATGGGTATGGCAAAAACAGTAACGCCAACGACCCTATAATTCGCGAAATTCGTGCAATCCGCTTATTTCACGAATATTTAGTGCCTTTTGTGCCTTTTGCTGATAATATTCAAAGAAAATTATGTACCTTTGCACAAGTATTTTATTAGAAATTCATTTTCTATAAAGTATTTAAAATGTTAAAAACTTAAAGGCTGCTATCCGTGAGGACAGCAGCCTTCTTTTTTACTCTTTTTACTTTTTTTACTTTTTTACCTTTTTACCTTTTTACCCTTAAAAGTCCTTTTTTACCTTTTTACTCTTTTACTTTTTTACTTTTAAATGCTTGCTCCAACTACCGCTCCCACAGCATCCGCAGCCACGTCCTTCCAGTCAAACTCCTCTCCCGTAGCCACATCATACAGCTCCTTAAGCAATCCTACACTCAGGGCAACAGCAGCACCTATCGCCACACTGCCCGAGCATCGTTTCGCCACAACAGCTATAAGCGCACACGTTTCCACGTGCATCACCTTATCGCTACCCACCTTATCCACAAGCTTCGTAATAACATTCTCCATAACAATTGATTTTTAAAGTGAAGAGCGAGGTTAAGTGAAAAGTGAAGAGTGAAAAGTGAAGAATCCAATAGTTAAGAGAGCACATGGATTTTTCACTTTTCACTTTTCACTTTAAAAAGCACATGGATTCTTCACTCTTCACTCTTCGTTTTTCACTTAAATTCTTCACTCTTCACTCCGCAAAGCGGCCTGCTTCCCACCGTCTTCTCATTTTCAGTCCTTCCATCGGTCTGCCACCTGCGTAAATCCACTTTAAGAACTCTGCCTGGATAGCAACCACCGAAACCTTCTTCTGTATCAGCTTAAACAGCGTAGCCCCACGGAAGGCACCCGTACCAAGATTAAAGCAGAAGTCAGCACATGCGTCAAAGCGTCCTTGCGTCTTCGTTACCTCAGGAATGGCAGAAAGAAAACTCTCGATAGGCGCAAGGTCGGACCTTAGCCATGCAAGAGCCTTCGCTTTGTCGCACACCGTGCGAGCCGTCACACCTTTAGTATGCCCATACCCACACGTCCACACTCCAGCAGGGCATCGATAAGCCTTGGCCCGATACCCCTCAAACTGCTTCAGTTTGTCAATCAATACATCACTTGCTTTCATAATAAAACCCTTTTACTTTTTTACCCTTTTACTTTTTTACTCTTAAAAGCAATTGGATTTTTCCCTTTTCACTATTCACTTACAATCACCAATTCTCCTCTTTCCACATCAAAATCTACGTTCACGCTCTCGCATCTTTCTGCAGCCGTATTAGCCCTGTCCGCAGCCGTGTCCGCATCCGCTTTAGCCTTTACAGCGTCAGCCGTAGCCTTGTCAGCTTTAGCCACAGCATCGGTCGTTGCCTTATTCGCCTTAGCTACAGCATCAGCAGTAGCCTTGTCGTTCTTCGCAATAGCATCCGTCGTCTGCTGTTTTACGTCAGCAATAGCAGTATCTGTCTGTTGCATAACGTCAGCAATAGCGTCCGTTGTCTGTTGCGTAACGTCAGCAATAGCGTCTGTTGTCTGTTGCTTAACATCAGCAAGCGTAGTGTCCGTCTGCTTAGTCATTTCGGCAATGGCAGCGGTTGTTCTCTGTTCAGCCTTGCTCGCGGCATTATTGGCAGTAGTCACAGCCAGTTCTGCGGCATCGTTAGCTGTTTTCTTCGCCTCGGCAGCAGCAGCGTCCGCAGTAGCCTTCGCTTCGGCAGCTGCAGTATCAGCCGTGCTCTTAGCATCCGCAGCAGCCTTGTCCGCCTTATCAGCCGAAGCGTTAGCTCTGTCCGTAGCCACATTGGCCTTCTCGATAGCCTCGTGTGCCCCCGTTATCAGGTTGCCAAGTTCTACGGTAGGAGGCAGCACCACAACAGCCGTGTCCATCTCAACCGAGTCCTCACCCTCATGTGGCTCAAACACCGTGTCACCCTGGGCATTGTTGTCAACAAGCATTATCTGTTCATACTCATTGCTTCGCCACGAGCACCCGAACAGCTTGCCCTTCACCTCCAGAGCATACGCACCAAGAGCCATCTCCGAGCTATGCACCCTCACCTCAAGCAGCGAGTCGTCCTCCACGCCTATCGTATGCGCCATTCTTCTACGGCGGAAAGCATTAACAAGGTTTACCTCCACCTCCTCGCAAGCAGGCAAAGGAAACTTCTCCACCTCTCCGCCCACAATCTTCCTTACCGGCACTCTCATCGTAAAATCATTTCCTCTTACTATCTTTTTCATATCGATCTGTTTTAATAACTAATAACAAGTTCGCCATTATCGGATTCAAATCCAATATCCACTTTGCTTACACGCCTTATCTGCTCCTCCCATTCGCCTCTCGTGCCTGCATAACCTCCTGCCTTGGCCACGTCATAAGCGTCCTCGCCTCTGAAGTCCTTACCCTCGACACGATAGCATTCTTGTGTGCCATCCGCTTTAGGTCGTACCAGGAGCAACGTGTCACCCGTCTGCACCTTGTCCGTTGTGGGCAAGCTCAGCACATCTATAGTATCTATATTTCCCATAATTCAATTATGTTTTTTTACATGTTACACCAATACATTACCCCAATACGTAACCATAACCAACAAAAAAGCCGTAAACTCAGCCGTAAACCAAGGCTTGCTGTCATTGTTTCTGCCTACCCAATACACACCGTACCAAGCCAAGAAAGCAAGCACCATTCTCCAGTCCACCGTAAAGCACCAGCCTACGCTCGCCACAGCCGACACGATAGCAGCACCTTTATGCACCGCTTTCTCACCTTGCTCCAGAAACCTTGGCGCAGCTCCCACGAACATCAGTCCGGCACAAGCGAGGAACGCCAGGCATTGCTCGCCCAATCCGCTGTCGAGCAAGCATATCATCATCAGCATGCCGAACAGTATCATCACCAGTTGAAACACCCAACCTCTCTTGCCAAGCATGTAGTAGATGCTGCTCATCATCTCAGGTGTCTCCTTTTTATTATATATCACTAAACACAGCATAGCAAACATCAGCAATGCCGCAATAAAACTCAATACTACCATATTCTTAAAGTTAAAAGTAAAAAGTGAAAAGGGAAAAATCCATGTGCTCTCTTAACTATCGGATTCTTCACTTTTTACTCTTCGTTTTTCACTTAAATTCTCATTTCTAACATCTTTGGATAGCCTGCGGTATAGTCATACTGCAGCACACTCTCCACCGTGCTCATTTCCGCTACCGCCTTCTTGTGCGCAGCCGTCACGTTAAAGCACTCCAGAGCATACATCTCCAATGCCGAGAGCAACTGTATCGCCTTGTCGCACTCCACCACCAACTTCACATCACCAAGCCATAGCGTAGTAGTAGACTGTCCCATAGCCTTAGCGATAGTAGTAGAGTTCATCAGACCTACACGTGTAGCCTTGTCCAGCCAAACACGCTGTCCGTTGAGGACAAAGCCGTTAACGGCAGATGAGGAGTCGTAGGCTTCAATAGCGGCGAGCACAGATGCTTTAGCCGAGTTGAGCACGTCGGCTTCTGTACCAACCTTCTCAAGCCAGCACACATCATACGCATACTGCTCCTTCTCTCGCTCCTCATAGCGCATTTCACCCTCGTCTGTCATACCCATAGGTACACTCTCCACAGACTGCACGACCTGCTCGTTAAGGGCAATCATAGCCCTGCCACTCTTGCAGACAACCACCTTCGGCTGTTTCTGCTCAAAAATCATTCTTGTCATTTCCATAATAAAAAAGTTAATTCAAAATACAATAACTCAAAATCACTAAAGGCGACCAATTCCTAACTCCTAATTCCTAACTCTATATTCCCAACTTAGCGCATATCAGTTCGCATGCCTCCTGACTCGTAGTATGATACCCCTCGAAGTAAAACGACTTGCCCTCTGCGCATATCTTCGTTTTCAACGGAATTTTCACCTTGCCTTCCTCAGCAAGCTTGAAGAACTCCTTTATCTCGTAGCTGCCGTTATTGGTGACATACAGATGCTTGCTGCCATCATCGCCTATTGCCACAAACTGAAAGCGAACGAAGAACTCGCTGTCCTTATGGTTCTGACGTACCGAATAGTCGGTAATGACAATCTGCATACCCTCTACCTTATCCAGTTTGATATTGTCGCCAACCATAGGGCGTACCGACATACCTTTTTGATTCTTCATCCTTTTTAATCGTCTAATATCATTTTTTATAAGTTGTATCAGTCTTCTGCTGTCCGTCTTCATCAACATTCCGTGATAGCCGGCATAGTTCTGTCGTCCTCTGCCTGCTGCACGTATAGCCCTGCGCCTAAGCTCCGACCTAACGTTCACAAACGACCCTTTAAAGTGTTGCTTGCAAAACATAAAGCCATTCTTTACAAGCACCACCTGATAGTCGCCCTTCATCTCCATGCCATACCTACCTTCAAGATAACTCCTTTCCCAATGCACAGCTTTCAACACCTTCTCTCTATCATCGTCCATGATGATACGGTTGTCACCAAAGCCACCATAGAATTGCGGATTAAAGCGTCTTGTCAATTCGTTATCCATTTCCGTCAACGTAAGCATAGCGAGTATCTGCGACAGCGTACCACCAATAACGAGCGTCTCGTGCTGCAACAGTATGTCGCACAGCAGTCGGCGTGTAAACGGGCAAGTGATAGTCTCAAACGCCACGCCAAGCACCACCTTCGATTTCAATGTCTCGTAGAAATGACGTATGTCCGTCAGTCCTGCGCTCGCATCGAGATGGTTCTTTACGTATGTACGTATTCGGTTCACCATACACCCGCGCTTGTCGTTGCTCCACAGACTTCTGCCTTCAATGCCCGAATAGCAATAAGGCGAAATGATGTTGGTCAGCTTCTCCTTTATCACTATCAGCAGCACGTTTTGCACACAGCGGTCATACACTGTGTATATGTCGGCATTGCGGTTTTTGTCGCCCTTGCCTTTCTTCTCGATGATGCGACGCACGGTAGGTTGACATCTGTAGGTCTCGTCGGTAAGCTCACGTATTATGCGCTGTATTACGTATTCCTTGTTGTTTTCAATCTTGCGCACTTCGGGCGAGTCGCTTGCCCTCTCCAGGCATCTGTCTACACCCATGCGCACAATCACAGGGTCTGTCAAAAATCTCTTCAAGTTTCTCAGCTTCTTCTTATGATTCGCTGTCTTCAATTCATAGAGGATATTTCCCTCATGGGTAGCCTTTATCGGTTTGGCACCATTCCCGATAGTGCCGTCTGCCTCCGTGCTCTCGCCCCAAAACGGCAATGAGCGGCAGTCTACCAATCCATACCCACCAGTGGCGGTATGGGTGTTCGCTATGTTTAACCTTGTTGGTCGCGTTGTAAGGTGTTTCCTGCTATCTTCTACCTGATTGACAGCCAAAGCCCCAGCGTAATTCCAGTTGTCATTGCTAACGCCATTGTTGCAATTAGCGGTACAAGCCGACGCATTGCCATTGTTCGCATTGCACCCGACAACGAGAGCCTTTTCCTTACCCACGCTTTTGTCTTTGTCAACCGTCACACACGGCTCGGTCGGCACATTGCCGTCCACCGCAGGAGAGAGCTTACCGTGTGCTTCATGACAAGACGCACCCACCGGACAGCCGTACATCACCCCATTCTCCGATGATGGCTGCTTCGCTATGTCGTTATTTTTCTGTCCGATGAGAGTCATAATATTTTTGTTTTTAGAAATACTTGAAGTTTATTGATTATTTGCCAGCTCCACAAGGCGCCAGTCGGGGCGGCTAACAGCCGCCGCCCCTCAGCTGGTGGCGTTGCTCAAGGCTTGTTGTCTAACGGCCGACAGCTTTTTCTTTTTGCTGCCTTTTTATTGCTTGAATTTAAGCTGAGGGACAGCCAAAGCCCCAGCGTAATGCCAGCTGACATAGCTAACGCCATTGTAGCAATTAGCGGTACAAGCCGACGCAGCGCCAACGCTCGCACTGCACCCGACAACGAGAGCCTTTACGCCCTCCTTACCTGTAGCGGGCAGACCTGTATTGCTGTCACCATAGCCCCATAGTGTATTACCGTTCCAAGTATAGCGGCACTCCTTAGTGTGCATACCGCCACTGTGCTCGGTAAAGCAGAACAGCGACAAAGAATAGTCAGCCTTGCTTACCCATCCTGCTTTACCACTGACGCTTTTCACGTTGTTCAGTCCCTTTAGAATATTGAACTCAGTGCCAATATCGCCATAGGCAGTGTCGTTTGTCAACGGTGCCATGTCCTGCCACTTTTCGGCACAACAGAACTTGCCGTAGACAGTATCATCAGCTGTACGTCCAGACATATAATGTGCACCACACAGCTGCATGAATGCACCGTCCATCGGAATACTCATGCCACGGTACACCGAATGCGAGAACTTGTATATTACCGTGCCTCCCGTAAGGTCGGTACTGCCTGTATATATACTGTCGGCTACAGAGAACTTGGCATAAGTATTTACTACAGCCGTGAGCACTCCCTCGCCAATACCCTGGCAGTTAGGCACGTCACGCACAACGAAATATCGCTTGTTAGGTGTCATGCCCTCGCCTGTGTCAAGATTGATAGATGTAGAGCATACCAGATTGTTCGTCTCGTCAAAATAGAACACATTAGTAGACGAGCCTACCTTGCTCTGCAATCCTGCCTTAGTTATACCGTCGAGCACCATCAATGCCTCGCCGCACTTAGTCGCACTGTAATATCCGTTGCCCACTACTGCCGAGAGGTTATAGTCCACCTTGCCGTCTGCTCCCTTGCGCATGCTCTGCGACATCAGTGCACCATAACCTGCAACTGTGCCGTCTGCCGCTATCATCTTAATGCCCGAGTTGGCGGCAATGCGCTCGTTGTTCCAAGTGTCGGCTCTTGCCGAGTCGGTTGTAGTCAGACCTACACCCATGCTGTAGAGGTCGGTAGTGTTGAGCGTGCCGCACTCAATGTACATCATCGTCATCCACAGCTCGTAGAACTCATAGTAGCCTCCCATGTACGGACGGTTGGTGTTAGAGTCGGCGTTCTTAGCCTGTGCATTATGTATCGAGCCCAATGACGAGATACTCACGCTGTAATAACCATTCGCATTTGGACGGAACGACTCTTTTACGAATCCGTTAAGCGTATAAGATGTACCAGCTACAGCGTCAGAGATAATACAATGTGCACACGAACGCTCATCGTCGAATATCTTTGCATTGACGGTGTAGAATGGAGCAAAGGCAAATGGCTCCAGTCGCTTGGCTGCATGCCCCATCCAGTAGCAAGGCACTACACCTACGCCCATACAGCTCATTTCCTGTCCTTCGACAGTCTCGTTAGCCTTGATAAGATGCAGAGGGATGTCGGTATATACCAACAAGTCACCCTCCGAGCCATCAACAGCCATTGCCTCGCCGTTGCTTGCCTTGGTTATGCGTCCAGGCGCACCCTCATGCTGCAACACAGCTTCGTTATCCACACGCTTTACGGTGCCTATCTTCATGTGCTTGCCAATCTCACGCACCAGCTGGCGTGTGCCGTAGATGTAGGTCTGCGAAGGTTTTGGGTCGGCATCGCCCGACACACGGGCAAATCCTACGTAAGCATCCCCGAACATATCAAGACGTTTCTGCACGCCCGCTATATCCGCAGTGTTCTGCTTCACCTGCTTCGCCATCTCTGTTGCCGCAGCCTGCGACATCAGCTCCAACGATTTCTCGACTCCAGTTCTGTCCGTCACCTTCAGTACGTTGTCGTCGCCAAGCACAGCGTTCACATTCTCGGCAGCAGCGGTAGCGTCGTTAGCCGCAGTCGTTGCTGTCTGTGCCGATGATGTAGCGGCGTTGGCAGCCTTCGTAGCCATGTTTGCCTCGCTTGCAGCCGTCTCCGCCTCCGTCTTGGCATCCATTGCCGCTTGAGCCGCTTTGTTGGCGGTAGTCGCAGCAGCGTTAGCAGCCACCGTCGCAGCAGCCGCAAGGCTCTCCGCCTCGCTAAGGTCGATACACTTGTTCCACCATGCGGTCTCCGTAAGAGCATGCCCCACGTTCACACCCGTAACAGCGTCCACCTTGATACACACCCATACCGCCTTACCGTTCGAGATGTAGTCAAGTCTCTTGTACTCCTTATCCGCCACCCATTCCGAGCCAGCAGGTGTAAGCAGCACCTTAATCCTTTTCTCCTGTTTTTCTGCCATAGTTTTATTTGTTTTATAAAGTCCAACTTTTTAATCTATTTCCACATTGCCAAATCCGTTATCAGGAAACACATGCATGCCACCACCATATACAGTGCTAAGAACCTTTAGCTGCGACGTACTTGCTAAAGCTGATGTACTAAGCGCCATAAAACCGCCAACCGACAACTTAGGTACTGACTTAACACCAATCGGTCTGAATTTCGTATTGTCTCGTGTCTGTGCATCCCAAGGTAGATAAGTGCCTTTGGCGAGATTGGTAAAGTTGCCGCTGAGATCAACTTGTATCTGGTTACTCGTAAAGTAACATCCATCTGCCTTCTCCGTCTGTGCCTTATTCAGTCCATATTTGGTGTCTTCTATTACGTCACCATTTAAGCGAGGAGCACGATATTGATACAACTCTACACTCTTCGTTACGCCAAGGTTCACTCTTACATAGACGTTAGGCTTACCTTGTAAGCCAAAGAATTTGTTGTTATTATCGGCTGTTATCCACAAATAGCCATCCTTCTTCTCCGTGTAAGGAGATACAAGTCCAGCCGCGTCAATATCGATAAAGGCGGTACGAGTCATGGTAGAATCTGACACGTCAAGTTTAGCAATTCCCTTCGGACCAAGGTCGTACAGCAGGTTGCCGTGGTTGTCGTAATAGCCAAGTGTGGCATATCCATTATCGTCAAGACCGAAGCGGATATTAGCCACACCCGCTGCGCCGAAGATTTGCACCATGCCATCCTCTATTCTTACCTCTATTCCGTTCTTACCTTTGGTTTGTAGGCGCTGCGCCCTAACAAGTTGAGCGTTGATACCGCTCTCGTCGAACACAGCTATCTTAGTACCTTTGGTAGTTCGAAACAATGTTTTATCAGCGGTCAGCATTATCTGTCGGCTTGTTATGTCAATGCCAGCATCGAGCAGACTGCCAGCAATCGACTTGTCTTCAACGTAGCCAGTTTTCTCGGCTCGGTATTCAGTCACGGTAGCTCCATACTCTAACTTAGGCTGCGATAGATACAACTTACTGCCCTTCATCGCACGGAACAAAACGTATATAGGCAACTTATCACCCACAATGCGCCAAAAAACAAAATATCGCTGCCAGGATGATGTTAACGTTATTAACGCATTTCCATCAGCACTTTGATTGCTCGATGTAAATCCGCTTGCCTCAGTAGATACAAGAGGTGTACCGTCATTATAAAGAAATGCACAGACCTTGCCCGTACCCTTAGCAACAAACGACAACATATACATCTGTCCCTGTTTAATCAGGTTCATTCCCTTCAAGTTCCACCGTATTGTGTTTACTTCGGCAGATGTCGCGTCGGTATACAATGTAGCATAGCTGCCATACTTGTTCGCATCACCTTCTTGCAACAAGGATGTATGCGTACTGTCTACAACAAGAGGGTCAGAGTTGTATATAGATAAGGTGTCTGGCTTAACAAGGGTATCGGTGTTGATTAACAAGTTTCCGCCTATGTACCCTCTGTCTTGTTCCGAGAGTGTGTATCCCGCATATTCCTCGCCTTCGGCTATCTGCGGACAGGCTATATAGGCTGTCTTTGTGCCGTAATAGAGGAAAACGCAATCTATGTACGCTGTGTTAGCGTCAAGGGTCAATGTCTCGGCAGCAAGCATCCATTCGTTAGCTATCATGTTCTTAGCTGCCGATAACGGTATAAAAAGGTTCTTGTTTAATTCGACCATACTGCCGTCGCGTTGTAATATGTACACATTAAAGTCTCCATCGCTTACCGTTCCGCTGCATTTTAGCATTGCACTAACAACATACTTGCGAGCCTCCTTCACCTTAACACGTATAAAATCTACGCCACGGTTGCTGCCACTCTTACCCTCTATCACAACCGAGTTGTAACCATTGTAGTTGTTAAGCACCGAGATATAGGGCATATACGCATCGTTGCCTGTCCAGTAATCGGTTTTCTTCTCGAATGCGCTGCCCGTAAGCAGATTGTGCCTGCCCACAATGGTCTCGCCAACTTTAAGAGATATATTTCTTGCCGATTGCTCAATCTTAGATGTGTATTTAGTCAGGTCGGTATCGGTCTTGATAGGTATTCCGTCCAAGGCTTTATCTATATCGGTAACCTTATCACCAATATTGTCAACACTATCTCCCAGGTCGTCCACTCTCTTATTTGTTGCATTGCTTATCTCGGTGTACTTACTCTCCATGCTCTTCATGTCGCGCTTGTACTCTCCCCACAATGCCGCCACGTTAACGTTTATGGCAAGTGTGGCCGAGTAGTAGAGATTAGTCAACAAGCAATGCACTCGCACAGTAGCACTCGCTGTAGTGTACGATATACGCTTACCGTCGATGGTCGTGTAGCTTACAGAGTTTATGCGTACCTTGGCTGTGTTCACGTCCGTCCTAACCACCTCGGCTGTGCATCCGTCAATACTCGCAATCTCAATCTTGTCGCATGCCGACATTACCGACTTGCTGCCACTTCTCACCAATATCTCTGCCGTGATATTACCGCTCGAACAATCTACAACGGCATTGCCGCTGCTATCGCTATTAGCTTCTACCGTTAGAGCTGTAGGCAAAAAATCTACTTGTATAGCGTCCTGTCCATCGGCTCCTGGTTCTCCAGGCTTGCCTGGGTCGCCAGGGTTTCCTGGTTCTCCCTTATCACCATCCTTACCTACATACCCGACAAGCTGCGCCTCGCTATACTCTTTCGTTCCGTCGAGCCATACTATCTCGTCACGACTCCAGATATATGTGCCTGGCGTTAGCTGCTCAGTTGTAGGATAGCTATATATCCATACCTTAGGTATTACGGTTGCCGAATTAGATACGCCGTACATCTCGGTTACACTTGTCAAGTCAGCACACTTGCCTACACAGTACTTACCCGTTAGTTCCACGGTCTTGTTGCTGTAAGTCACCTTGTCAGCACTCCACACGTACTTGTCTGCATTGTTTTTAATTACAACCGTAGACAAAGTATCGTACTTGTATTCCGCGTCTACAGGCGAGGTAGTGATATTATCACCAAGCGCATAAAATGTGTTGACGCTATCAATGCCACGTCCGTTATTTCCATTCGTACCTATATATCCTACAAGTTGAGCCTCGCTGTACGTCTTTGTTCCATCGAGCCAAACAATCTCGTCACGACTCCAGATATATGTGCCTGGCGTTAGCTTGCTCTCGTTAGGGTAAGTGTCCGACCAAACAGAAGGCTTTACAGTAGCCGAATTAGATACACCCCACATCTCGGTTACACTTGTCAAGTCAGCACACTTGCCCACACAATACTTACCAGTAAACTCTGTAGTGTTATTACTATACGTCACCTTGTCGGCGCTCCAAACATATTTGTCGGCATTGGTTTTTATTACCACAGCCGACAAAGTATCATACTTGTATTCAGTATTCACTGGCGAAGCAAGCGGATTATCGCCCAAGGCATAAAAGGTATTGACGCTAACGATACCACGTCCACTGCTACCTTCCTTACCGTCGCTTGTAACAATTACATTTGTAGTCTTAACAAGTGTCTGCTTTGTCTCCGTCTGTCCGTCAACACGTTTTACTTCCTCCTTCAGATAAGCATCTACCTTAACGCTTTTCATGTCGTACAGACTTGCGAGTGAGGCCAAATTCTTGAAGGGAGCATCATTCAGTTTATTGCCGTTTTGGTACTCGATTGTTGCCTTGAACACAACATTCTCGGCAGCTATTGTCTCCGCCTTGCTGCCAGTGTGCTTTACCAATGTAAAGGTAAGGTCAGTAGGCGTAGTCGTACGGTTAGCTATGTGGCGCACAATGCTGCTCGATGTAGGCACAATCTCCCACATCACTGTGATAGGGTCTATAAGATTGTCGGGTGTACCCGAGAACCATTTAAATCTTTCCGTATTGAACATTGTAAGCTCAGGCGAGATTACACACGTCACGGTTTTCCATTGGAACGGATTACGCACAGGCTGCTTGTCGGCATCCACCTTACCCGTCTCCCACAATGCGCCAATGCCGTGGTACATGGTGATAGAAGGCGCAGTGTCCGAGCTGTTGTCCTCGGTCGATGTTGTCAGCTTAATAACATTGCCGCGCGAGTTCCAACGTATCTGGTCTCCCACATTAACAATCACGTCACCAGCCAATGGTGCCACACTTCCTTCGTCATATCCGTAGAACACACGACTCGCAATCTCGTTCTTGTCATCGTCTTGTGTACGTCCGCCTTCCTGTTCGGCAAACAGCGATGCTATACTCATCATACCGTCTTGCTGTGCCACCATAACAGCAATGTTACCCCATTTAAGGGCCACCTTCTTCTTGGCTATCACCTTCGAGCAATACGACGGTATAACATTATCTCCACCGACAAACGTAGCCATGTTCGACAACATAACATAGTCGTACAGTTTACCGTCTTCCAACGTCTCCTGACCAACACCAACCACCATGCGCCAGTAGTATCTGTTGGCAAGATTCTCTGTCTCGCCTGCCTTCACATTAAACGTCTGGCATAGAGCCATCATGCCTACATGCCACCAGTTCATAGTCTTTGTCGTTCCGTCATCAGCTGCAGCATAACACTTATACGCTATCACCTTCGAGCCCGATGTGTCGAATATGTAAGCCACCTTAATAATAGTAGAGCCAGCGTTCGAGAAGATAGTTGTACCGCCCGAATAGCTCACCTTCCTAACCTCCGCACTTGCTGCAAACATCTTTACGCGAGTCGTTAGGTAGTCAATGTACATGTGGCTCTTGCCGTCCTCTCCCATGTATAGGTCAAATCCCTGTGCACCGATAATAGTTCGGTCCGCCTCGGTAGAGTGGGGGTCGCGCACACGGTCAAGTACCACATCGCCCAACACAGCGTTACCTTTCGCATCAATACCTTTTTTCTTGTCCATTCCAACCGTCAGTCCTTCCATGAAGGTTATTACCTTTTTTGCTACATCTTCATGTACTTTAGACAGAGCCTTATTGTCAAGATAGTTGGGAGTGACAATTTTATCTACAGAGTCGAGGGGGGTTGAATCAATGGCCACTCCATTCACCTCACCTTGATTCTCAAAGGCTATTTTACCTCCGGACATGATAGTGAGGGCCTTCGCGAAGAGTTGGCGGAATTTGGTGCCTGCCTTCATCGTGATGTCCTTGAGGAAGGTCACGATACCATCTACCGAAGAATAGTTATACCACTCGCTTTCGTTAGGTATAGCACTGATTGCTTCGTCTGAAGACAAGTAGCCATATATTATTCTGCCACCTTCCTTCCAGTCGCGCTGCACCGTGCCGTTATCGCCCGACGACGTGATGATGCCCTGCAGAAATATGTAGTAGTACTTCTCGTCGCCTATCTGCTCTTCTTTTTCATTCTTTCCGTAGATGTCTATCTGTTCGGACGGGAATACTATCCATGCCGAAGCCGTGAGCGTCATATCGCGAGGAATGGCAGCATAAACATATTTTTCGGTGTGGGTATTGAATACCGTTGGAGCAGCCTGCAAGGGCCAGCGGCGGTAG
>OQWI01000018.1_pt1 | contig 71587 bp, 57 predicted proteins | sample 1691551 | NCBI WGS metagenome assembly OQWI01 (sample SAMN03418259, study PRJEB22391) | human gut metagenome | biome: human-gut; feature: organic feature; material: feces | host: Homo sapiens | place: Tanzania | collected 2013-01
GGACAATCGTCCCGCCATAACCCTTTTATTTCGGCGTAATAATCGCTATTTTTGGAGAGTTATATGGGACAAAACAACGCTATCGAACTCAGAAACGTTACTAAACGGTTCGGCGCGGTCGTTGCGAACAATGACGTCAGCATGGACGTCAGGCGCGGTGAAATTTTGTCGCTTCTTGGCGAAAACGGAAGCGGTAAAACCACCCTTATGAATATGATTGCGGGCATATACTTCCCCGACAGCGGTGAAATTTTCATCGACGGGAAGGAAGTCGTGATTCGTTCTCCGCAGGACGCTTATAAATACCACATCGGAATGATCCATCAGCATTTTAAGCTGATTGACATCTTTACGGCGGCGGACAACGTTATTCTTGGCGAAAAGATGCCCCCGTTCAGTATCCGTGAAAAATCGAAAGAATACAAAGATAAACTTGACGACTACGGCATTGTCGTTGACGCCGATGACGAGCGTTCGCCCGTCAAAGAAATCAGGCTTGGCGACAAACCTGCCGAAAAAATAAAATGCGCCTTAAAATGCGCGGCACTTCCTTTTGTAAAACTCGGCAAGAAAATCAAATTCAACCATTTGTCGAGAAATCGCGTTGGAATCGTACAAAAAATCGTCGATAAGTACGGTTTCGATATCAACGTCAAAAAGAAAATTTACGATATGTCCGTTTCCGAAAAACAAACCGTCGAGATTATTAAGACGTTGTATCGCGGCGCGGATATCCTTATTCTGGACGAGCCTACCGCCGTTCTGACGCCGCAGGAAACCAAAAAACTCTTTGACGTTTTAAGGAAAATGCGCGACGACGGAAAGTCCATTATCATCATTACGCACAAACTCAACGAAGTTCTGGAAATCTCGGACAGAGTCGCCGTTTTAAGAAAAGGCGAATATATCGGCACCGTCGATACGAAAGACGCAACCGAAAGTTCGTTGACGGAAATGATGGTCGGCGAAAAGGTCGAACTTAATATCGACAGAACAATCCCCGTCAACGCAGAAGAAAGACTCACGATTTCCGGACTCACTTGCAAAAACCGCGAAGGAATACTTGCGCTTGACAACGTGTCGTTCACGGCGCGTTCGGGCGAAATTCTGGGTATCGCAGGTATCGCGGGCAGCGGTCAGCGCGAACTTCTGGAATCAATCGCGGGACTTCAACGTCTGGAAGGCGGAACGGTTACTTACTTCGATCCCAAAGACAACAATAAAGAAGTCGATTTGAGACAGAAATCCCCCACGCAAATTAGAGAATTGGGCGTAAGGCTTTCGTTCGTCCCCGAGGATCGTTTGGGCATGGGACTTGTCGGGAATATGGACTTGACGGACAACATGATGCTTCGTTCTTACGGAAAAGGTCATTCGATGTTTCTGGACAGAAAAACCCCGCACGACCTTGCGGAAAATATCGTGGAAGAGTTGGAAGTCGTGACGCCTTCCGTGAAAACTCCCGTCAGAAAACTTTCGGGCGGAAACGTGCAAAAAGTTCTGGTCGGTCGTGAAATCGCGTCCGCGCCTACCGTCCTTATGGCGGCTTATCCCGTAAGGGGGCTGGACATCAACTCGTCCTACGTTATTTATAATTTGCTCAACAAACAAAAAGAAAACGGAGTTGCCGTTATTTTCGTCGGCGAAGATTTGGACGTACTGCTTGCGCTTTCGGACAGAATCATGGTTTTGTGCGGCGGAAAAGTCAGCGGCATTGTCGACGCAAGAAACTGCACGAAAGAGCAAGTCGGGCTTCTTATGACAAGTATGCCCGCAAAAGTCGAAATATTTGACGATGAAGTAAAGGAGGGACACAATGCGTAAAACAGTTCACGAACCCGTCGCTCACCTTGTAAAACGCGTGGATATGGACAGGAAAAAAGCGTGGCTTATCCGCCTTATCGCTTTTGCGTTGTCAATCCTTGCCTGCGCGATTATCACTACGGCAATCACGAAAAAAGACATGGGTTTCTTCTTCAAAAACTTCTTCGGCGGCGCATTCAGCACCCCAAGACGTGTCTGGGGACTTTTTCATGAAACGGCACTGCTTTTGTTGGTCGCGCTTGCGGTCACTCCGTGTTTCAAAATGAGATTCTGGAACATCGGCGGCGAAGGACAAATCCTTATGGGCGCGCTCGGTTGCGCTGTCGTCATAAACTTTATGGGTGGCAAATCAAGCGATGCGGGTACGATTGTTTTGTCGCTTGTCGTTGCGATGGTATTCGGCGCGTTATGGTCGATGATCCCTGCAATATTCAAAGCGAGATGGAACACCAACGAAACGCTTTTGACGCTTATGATGAACTATATTGCAGTATGTCTTACGGAATACTTTATTAAAAGCGTTGCGTCGACGGGCACCGGTACGCTGACGTTTACGAAGGGCGTTGTCGGCTCAATCGGAGATAACGAATTCATTCTTAAAATCATCATCGCGGCGGTTATTACGATTCTGATGTACATTTATCTTCGTTTCAGCAAACACGGCTATGAACTTACCGTTGTCGGCGAAAGCGAAAACACGGCGCGGTATATCGGAATCAACAGCAAAAAAGTTATCATTCGCACGTTGATTCTTTGCGGTATTATCGCAGGTATCACGGGATTCCTTCTCGTCAGCGCGACAAACCTTGACTTGAACAGCAAATATACCGTCAACGGCAGAGGCTTTACGGGCGTTCTTATTTCCTGGCTTGCAAAGTTCAATCCGTTTGCGATGGTGTTGACGTCGTTTTTGGTTGTGTTCGTACAAAAGGGCGCGGCAGAAGTTTCAACGTATGCGCGTCTCGGGGCGTCGTTCCCATCGATGCTTGCGGGCGTGTTCTTCTTCTTTATCATCGCAAGCGAGTTCTTTATCAACTATAAGATAATGTTCAACAAAAAATATTTCAAAATTCCCGCATGCTTCAAAAAGAAAAAACAAGCGGAAGTTGTCGCAGAGGAGGATAAGTAATATGTTTGTTACGTTAATAACTCAGGCAATAAAATTCGGTATTGTTTTCCTTTTCGGCTCGACCGGCGAAATTATCATCGAAAAATCCGGACACCTTAATCTGGGAATCCCGGGCGTTATGTGCTTTGGCGCAATCGGCGGCTGTCTTGGCGCAAACCTTGCAAAAAACGCAGGGATTGCAGCCGGCGGAATCGTCTTTGTCGCAATTCTTATGGCAATGCTGTTCGGCGCGATGATGGGCGTCGTTTACGGATTGTTTACGATTACCCTTCGATGCAACCAAAACGTCACGGGACTTACCATTACAACGTTTGGTGCGGGCGTACTTGGGTTTTGGGGCTCGATGATGAGCAACGAGGGCACGACGTTTTACGAAGTAAGCAAAGTGTTCACCGCGCCGTTCTTTGGAAATGTCGAAAACAACTGGTTTTCACAAATGTTCTTGTCGCACGGCGTTTTGGTGTACGTCGGTATAATTATCACGGTGCTTGTCGCAATTTTTATGAACCGCACCAAAACGGGACTTAACTTAAAAGCGGTCGGCGAAAACCCCGCGGCGGCGGACGCGGCGGGTATCAACGTCATCAGATATAAATACCTTGCCTGCATAATCGGCTCGGCCATTTCCGGTATCGGCGGCGCGTTTTACCTTCTTGACTGCACGCGCGGATCGCTTGAATACGTTATCGAAGGGCTTGGCTGGCTTGCGGTCGCGCTTGTTATCTTCTCATTGTGGCGCCCGGGACTTTGTATTATCGGCTCGTTCATTTTCGGTCTTTTGTACATTATGCCCAACTACATTACGGGCGTAAGTCTTGCCGAAAAAGAACTTGTAAAAATCATTCCTTACGTTGCAACCGCTCTCGTCCTTATTATTATTTCGTTCTTTAATAAGCGCGAGACGCAGCCGCCTGCATCGCTGGGGCTTTCCTATTTCAGGGAAGAAAGATAATTCAAAAACGTTAAAAAGGTCGTCTTCGGACGGCCTTATTTATTGTCAAAACGCCACGATGTGATATAATAAAAATATGAATGCTTTAACCATTGTACACGAAACAATAAGGAAATTCGTCGGCGCGGGCGACGTCGTTATCGACGCAACCGCAGGGCGCGGATACGATACGTCGTTTTTATGCTCGCTTGTCGGTGACAGCGGGAAAGTTATTTCTTTCGACGTGCAGAAAGACGCCGTGGACAGCACCGAAAACCTTCTGAAAAGCCGCGGACAAACGGCGGACGTCCACCTTGAATCGCACGAAAATATGACAAAGTACGCTATTGAGGACAGCGTATCGTGCATTGTTTTCAACCTTGGATATCTGCCGTCGGGCGATCACAGCGTTTTCACGCACGCAGAGTCAACGATAAAAGCAATCGAGGGCGGACTCGGACTTTTGAAGAAGGGCGGCTTAATGTGCGTGAGCGTTTATTACGGCGGCGACTCGGGCTACGAGGAAAGAGACGCGCTGCTGCCGTATCTTAAAACGCTCGATTCGTCGAAATATCAGGTCTTGAAACTCGATTTTTATAATTGGACGAACGACCCGCCGTTCCCGGTGTTTATCATCAAAAACTGAACGATAAAGCCATAAGGACGATGTATTAAAGGAATATCCACGATATTTTCAAGTTGAAAAATCCGTGAACGAAATTCGTTTGTTGTTATAGAGCTGCTGCTGGCAAGTGAAGGCGGGGAGATTGCTTGCAAGAAGAGACGCCGTCCGCAGACGACGAGCGCTCCGCACGGCTGTAAGCCGTGCATTTCATTTCATTGAAAAATGAAATGAAAAATCCGTGAACGAAATTCGTTTGTTGTTATAGAGCTGCTGACGGCAAGCGAAGATGAGGGATTGCTTGCAAGAAAAGGCATCGAGCGCAGACGACAGGCTCCACGCGCGATTTAGAAAGAAATCGCGCAAATGCGTTAAAAACGCATTAAAAAAACACGACGTTTTCGTCGTGTTTTTTAGTGGAGCTGCTGACCAGACTTGAACTGGTGACCTCATCCTTACCAAGGATGTGCTCTACCTCCTGAGCCACAGCAGCGTTTTTATCAATGCTCAATTATTATATTGAATAAGGCGAAATATGTCAAACGAAATGAGCAACAAAACAAAAAGTCGAAAAAATAATTTATTGCGGCGTTTATAATAAAATTTTTAATGAAAGCCGTACGATGGAAACATTTTGTCATGAATGATAAAACTGTCGCATAACGTGAATGAAAACCGCAAAAGTTTTTTTTGAATCGCAAAATTTTATGGTTGTAAACGACCTAATCTGTTTTACATAAATCAACATATTATATATAATGTAGAAAGTAACTTATTATAATGGAGAGAATCGGGCAAATTTTGTCCAACCGAAATTGAAATGAATTGGCTTGACATATTTTATGCGTTTTTGTCCCTGCTTGGCGGTATCGGCGTCTTCCTTTACGGAATGAAGTTGATGGGCGACAGCCTTGAAATGGTTGCCGGTAACGAAATCAAGCGAATGTTTGCCAAAATATCGAATAAGAAGCTTATCGGAGTGGGCATAGGAACGGTGACGACGGCGGTCGTACAGAGTTCCGCGGCGATAATCGTTATGTCGATGGGCTTTGTCAACAGCGGACTTATGTCGCTGACTCAGGCGATAACGATAAGTTACGGCGCGAATATCGGTACTTGCGTGACGGCTCTTATCGTTGCAGTTGGTGTAGGCGGCTTTGCGGACGTCCAGCTCACGGTCATTTTTGCGGCTCTTGCGGGCGTCGGTGCGTTGATGATAATGTTCACAAAAAAGGACAAAGTCAAGAAAATCGGCGGCATTATCACCGGGCTTGGTATGATATTCGTCGGGCTTTCGGTCATGACAAGCTCCATGTCGATTTTCTCGCAATCGGACAAAATCAGCGCGTTCCTGGCAAAGATTTCAAACCCTGCGTTGCTGTTATTATTCGGTATTTTGTTCACGGCGCTTATCCAGTCGTCGTCGGCGGTCAGCGGTATCGTCATCACGATGGTTGCGTCCGTCCCCGCGCTTCTCCACTTCGATCAGGCATTATATATCATTCTCGGCAGCAACATAGGCACTTGCATAACGTCGCTTATCGCCGCAATCGGCACGAATACGGACGCAAAGCGCGCGGCTGTCATCAACGTATTTTACAAAACGGTCGGCGTTATCATTTTCGGCATACTCAGCATCTGGGTGCCATTCGGAAAAATGTTTTCGATATTCAAAGCGCCCGCGTTGCAAGTTGCAATGTTCCACCTTTTCTTCAACGTGGTGGCAACCGTGATATTCTTCCCGTTTACGAACCTGATGGTGAAAGCGAGCGAGAAAATTATGCCCGAAAAGAAAAAGCCCGTGGACGAAAACGAGCCGCACCTGTATTTTCTGGAAGAACGCTTGTTGAGAACGCCCCCGGTTGCGGTCGCGCAGCTTAAAAACGAAATCGAAAATATGGCGGAAATCGCAAAAACCAACTTCGACAAATGTATGGACGCGGTTATGGTCGGCAAAGTGTCCGACGTCATCGACGAAATCGCCAAAAACGAAAAATGTCTGAACTTCCTTAACCGTGAAATCACGAAATATCTTGTGAAACTTTCGCAGGTTGACCTTTCGGAAGACGACAAACTCTTAATCAGTACGTCGTATCACACCGTAAGCGATATCGAGCGTATCGGCGACTACGCCGAAAATATCTCGGAATACGCCGAAAAGATGGAGGCGGATAAACTCACGTTCTCGCCGAAGGCAATTTCCGAAATCCAGACGCTTAAAGCGACGATTACAAATCTTTACGACGAAGTGATGAAGACGTATAAGGAAGATACTCTTGATTATATCGACAAGGTCAACGAGTACGAGGAAAGCGTCGACAGACAAAAAGAAGAAATGGGCGAACATCATATCGAGCGTATGAACAAGGGCGAATGTACGCCCGAAGTCGGCGCGATTTATCTGAGTCTTTCGTCCAACGCGGAGCGTGTCGCCGACCATATGACGAACGTCGCGTATGCGGTGAAAAGCTACGCCAAAAAGAAAAAGAAGGACTAAGCGAAAAGTAAATTTTGAAAAATGAAAAAACTGCAACGGGCGTTGCAGTTTTTGTTTATAGCATATTTTATCCGTAAAGTTTTCCGATTGCCCATACGACAAGACGTTTCGGCAAGATTTTTGAAAGCCCGACAAGCAGTTTATACGACGCGCCGCCCACGACGTACACGGGCGGATTTTTCGATTTTGCGATTTTCAGGGCGATTTTCGCGATGACCGACGGCGACATTCCGTTTTGTTCGTCGCGCTCCATCTTTTCAACCGATTTGTCGATTCTTTCGCCATAATAAACGCTGTTGCTTTTGTTCTTTTCGCGGCGGGCGGTGAATTCTGTTTTGACGTCGCCGGGAAGGATTGTCGAAACTTTTATGTTGAACGGTTTAAGTTCGATACGAAGCGCCTCGGAAAGCGACGACACCGCCGATTTCGTGCAGGAATAAAACGACTGAAAAGGCAGCGACAAAGGCGCGCCCGCGCTGGACATATTGATTATCGTGCCGCCGCCGTTTTCGCGCATAACGGGGATAACCGCCTGCGTCGCGAACAGCGTGCCGAAGTAATTAACGTCAAAAATCTTTCGCACCGCGCTTTCGTCGGTATCCTCGACCGCGCCCGAAATGCCGAAACCCGCGTTGTTGACAAGGACGTCGATACGCCCCGCGCGTTTTACGACTTCGCCAATCGAGTCAAACACGTTTTCCCGGTCGGATACGTCGGTTTTTATGCTTTCGATGCCTTCTGCCGGCGTTCTGGACAAATTGAATACGCGGTATCCGTTTTCCGAGAATTTTTTTGCAATGGCATTCCCGATTCCTTGGGATGCGCCCGTAATAACTGCAACTTTCATAATCCACCTCTGAACGATTATACAATAATGTTTGAATATTTGCAAATCGTTTTCAAAACCCTTGACAGTATTTTCATTTGATTGTAAGATTTAGGTATCACATTTAATTGCTAGGGGTGGCGCGTCGCGCCTGAGATTACACCCTCTGAACTTGATTGAGTTAGAACTCACGAAAGGAAGCCAGTCCACTCGTTCTCAAAGTAATCGCTTTGGGATTTTTTATTCTAACGAGAAAAGTTCCTCCCGGCAAAGGAGCGAATATGAAATTCACATCAATTTTGAAAGAGCCGTTCAACACTCTCGACACCGTGTCGAAACTCAGTGTTACGGCTTTTTACTTTGCAATCGTGCTTGTCGCGCTTGTTGTAATCGCCGCAATCTTTTTGAAGAAAGCGAAGCCCGAAAAACTTCAACCGTTTATGAAAAGCGTGAAGTATTTCGTTTTCGGCGTAGCGACGACTTTCGTAGTTACGATGCTTACCTTAAAAATCAGCGACGACGTTCAGGGCGGCAGCTTTGTAAAAGAAGTTTTCTGGCCGATAATGAGCATTGTTATCGTGGCGTTCGCGCTGGTCGCGGCGGGCTACGTAATAAACGCGGTAAAGCCCGAGTTTATGCGTAAGTTTAAGTTTATCGCGCTGTTTTTGATTTTAATCCCCGTGATTGTGAGCATTGCGTTTTTGGCGGTGCACTTCAAAAAGGTCGGCGGAGATTACGAAGGCGTGTCGCAGGCAGGGCTTTACATCAGCGCAATCGTGCTTGTTCTTATCCTTGTCGTCGCCGCAACCGTTTTCTCGAAGCGCAACGGTCCGTTCACCACGCGTGAGATGGCTTATGCCGCAATTTCCGTCGCGCTTTCTTTCGCGCTTTCTTACGTAAAGTTTTTCGCGTTGCCGCAGGGCGGCTCGGTAACCCTTGCGTCGATGCTTCCGCTTATGCTGTTTTCGTATATGTTCGGCATAAGAAAAGGTATTATCGTCGGTGCGATTTACGGCGTGTTGCAGGCAATACAGGATCCGTGGATAATCCACCCCGCGCAGTTCTTCCTGGATTACCCGATCGCTTTTGCAATGACGGGACTTGCGGGAATTTTCAAGGAACTCAACGTCATCAAAAAGCCCGCTGCCGCATTTACGGTCGGCGCAATTCTTGCGGGTACGCTGAGATATTTCTCGCACGTGTTCTCGGGCATTTTCGCATTCGCGTCTTACGCTCCCTCGGGATATTCTGCGGCAGCGTGGGGATTTTTGTACAACACGTTCACGTTCGCAGACGTCGCAATCGTTATCGTCGTTGCGCTGTTGCTGTTCAGCAGTAAGAGTTTCGTGCGCCTTGTAAACGAAAAATCGACGGAAGAATCCGCCGACGAAATCGAAAGTAGCGACACGTCCGACGAAAACGCGGACGGCAAAACCGCTTAATAATATTTAATCATAAATAAAATTCCGCTTTCGACGGTGAACGAGATTTCGTTTGCCGTCGCAATGCCGGAAAGCCCGCGGTAGCGACGCGTCCGACGAAAACGCGGACGGCAAAGCTGCTTAATAATATTTAATCATAAGTAAAATTCCGCTTTCGACGGTGAACGAGATTTCGTTTGCCGTCGCAACGTTGGAAAGCCCGCGGTTTGTGCCTGCGGGAAGAAGAAGGTTTTCAAGCGGATAATAAAGTCCGCGGCTTTCTGTGACCAGTGCGTCCCCGAAAAACGGGAACAGCGAAATTTTCTGGTTAATAAAAGCCGTGTCGGAAACCTTTCCTTCAAGAAGTTTAATATCGAATCCGACGCCCGAAATACGGGCGTCGATTTTTATGTCCTTTGCATATTTCAGTAGGCCGATGTTGCCAAGAATCTGACCTATATCGCCGCCTGTCGCGCCGTAAATGGTAACGGCGTCGTAACCCGCGCTTTTTGCGTAAAGAAGGGCAAGTTGCCCGTCGGTCTCGTCCTTTTCCTTCGGGAAGACGACGTAGTTCAAACCGTCCTTGCGGTTTTCAAGGCTGTCCAGGTCGCCCACGACCGCAACGGGGGTAACGTGAATACGGCTTAATCCGTTATCGGCGCAAATAACGTCGGACTCTGTAATTTCCCCGATTTCGTCGGGAGTGTTCAGTATTATCGCTGCTGTTTTCATAAATATAAGGATATATCCAAAAAAGGCGGTTGTCAAGCGCAAAATTTTCAACAAAAGTCAAAATGACAGTCAATATGACAGCAAAGGAATTTTTTTCGTAAAGTCAATAAATTGACTTTTCGTCGCTTATCCCGTACAATGAATATATTACGAAAATTATGAGGGTTTATGGAAAATTTTGATTTGACGGTACTCGGCGGCGGTCCTGCCGGATACAACGCCGCGGCATACGCCGCGTCAAAAGGATTGTCCGTCGTATTGTTTGAGAAAAACGAACTCGGCGGAGTTTGCCTGAATGAAGGCTGCGTTCCCAGCAAAACTTTATTGAACAGCGCGAAAGTACTGAATTATTTTAAGCACGGCGAAAATTACGGCGTGAAGTTTTCGGGCGACGGCGAAGTATCGCAAGAAGCCGTCGTTGACAGAAAAAACAAGGTCGTGAAACGTCTTGTAACGGGTGTGCGCGCGAAATTGAAGGGCGCGGGAGTTACCGTCGTAAAGGCGGAGGCGAAGATACTTTGCCGCGACGAGAACGGCGTCGTCGTACAATCCGAAAACGTCGGATATAACTCAAAGTTTTTGCTTATCGCAACGGGAAGCAGCGCGTTTATCCCGAAAATCCCGGGCGTCGACAAAGCGATTGAAAGCGGGCTTGCGATAACCAATCGTGAGGCGCTGAACCTTGTCGAAATCCCGAAAACCCTGCTTATTATGGGCGGCGGCGTAATCGGACTTGAAATGGCGGATTATTATTCGTCGGTCGGGAGCGACGTCGTCGTTGTCGAAATGCTCGGGAAGATCGCGGGCGCAACCGACGAAAAAGTAAGCGCGGTTTTGCAAAAAGCGCTTGAAAAGAAAGGCGTAAAATTCCGTCTTTCTTCAAAGGTCAAAGAGATTACCGAAAACGGCGCGGTCGTCGAGACCGAAAACGGCGAAGAAGAAATACTTGCCGACAAAATTTTGTTGTCGGTCGGTCGTCGCGCAAACGTAACGGGATTCGGGCTTGAAAACATCGGCGTTGAAACCGAGCGCGGCGCAATCGTTACCGACAGCCGTCTTAAAACCAACGTCGAAAACGTCTATGCCGCGGGCGACGTCAACGGAAAGTCGATGCTTGCACACACGGCGTACAGAGAAGGCGAAGTCGCCGTAAACAATATGCTTAACGTTCCCGACGAAATGAATTACGACTCCATACCGTCGGTTATATACACGACTCCCGAAGTCGCTTCGGCGGGATACACGCTTTCGGCGGCGATCGAAAAGGGAATAAACGCCGACGAGGTGCAGCTGTCCTTAATGTATTCGGGCAGATATATCGCGGAAAACACAGACTACACCGGTATTCTGAAACTTGTTTACGACAAAGATAACAACGTGCTTATCGGCGCGAGCGTCGTCGGAAATTATGCGTCCGAGTATATCGTGGCAGTGTCGAATCTTATTGATATGAAGGTGGATATCGACCGCGCGAAAAAACTTGTTTTCCCGCACCCGACCGTTTGCGAAGTAGTGCGCGAAGGTTTGTTTGAAATTAAATAATACCGCACAATAACCTGTTTATATGGCAAAAACGTACGATAAAGTAAGATATATTGAAACAAGCGGGTTTAATCCGCATTACAATCTTGCGGTTGAGAGCGCGCTTATGGACGCGGCGAAAGACGGCGAACTTATCGTTTATCTTTGGCGCAACGATAACACGGTCGTCATCGGAAGACACCAGAACGCATACCTTGACGTGAATATTAAAAAACTCCACGACGCAGGCGGTTTCCTTGCACGGCGTTCGACGGGCGGCGGCGCGGTTTTCCACGACAAAGGTAATCTCAATTTCTCGTTCATAACAAGTCTTTCGGATTACGACGTGAACGAGAACAACGATATTATTATCCGCGCGGTGAAAAAGCTGGGGCTTTTTGCGGAAGTCAACGGGCGAAACGACATCGTCATCGACGGGCGGAAGTTTTCGGGCAACGCATATCTCAAAACGCAGACGGCGGCACTGCATCACGGCACGATTTTAATATCCGCCGACACGTCGAAAATGAGCGACTTTCTGAACGTGAAACCCGACAAGCTGGAAGGCAAGGGCGTTGCGAGCGTGAAGTCGCGCGTGGTTAATCTTCACGACCTTGACGAAAGTATCGACGTCGAAGCCGTAAAGCAGGCGATGAAAGACGTTTTAACCGAGAAATACGGGCGGCTGACGGAGAATTCCGCCGTGGACGAAAAGAAGACCGACGAATTTTACAAAAAATATTCCGACGATTTATGGCTGTACGGAAAGGACGTGAAACTTCAAAGTCATAAGTACAAAAGGTTTTCCTGGGGATACGCCGACGTGAGTTTCACGTTGTCGGGCGGCGTAATCAAGGACATAAAAGTGTTTTCGGACAGCATTTTCCCCGACGATATCGACGCGGCCATTCGCGCACTCAAAGGGCTGAACGTCCTGAAAGAAAACACGGGATTAAATCAGGTTGCAAGCGACGTACTGTCGCTTATTAACGAATAAAAAGGGATAACGGACAAAACTGTCCGAAAAAAGGAGAATTGTCATGAAAGTATCGAAAGAGATACGGAAAAACGCCGTCGATTACAGCATGAACGCAATCACGGACATCTGCACCAACATCGGCCCGCGCGAATCGGGCATGCCGAAAGAACGGGAAGCCCAGGAATGGATCAAAAACCAGATCGACACCAACGGCTGGGCGGACGAAAGCGCAATCGAAGATTTCAAAGTGTCGCGACACGCGCTTGTCGGGTTCACGAAAATCATCGGCGTATTTTTGATTATCGGCGCGCTTTTGCAACTGCTGACGCTTGTCGACAATCCCGCGCTGACGCTTGCGGTAAGGATAATTTCGCTGGTACTTGCGGTTTTGTCCATTGTCATCGTCGTGCTGGAATTCTTGTTCTACGTGCCGTTCATCGACAAATTTTTGCCGGAAACGACGTCGTGCAACGTATATGCGAAGTATAAACCGACGGGCGACGTAAAACGCCGTATCATCATCAACGGCCACACCGACAGCGCGTACGAATGGACGCTTATGAAGATAAGACAGGAAGTCATGGTCGGCGTACTTGCAGTCGATTTGTTGTGCGCGCTCGCGTCGATCGTCATTTTTTCAATCAATATCGCAAAAGGCGTTACCCCGCTTTGGAGTGTGATTTTCGCCGCATGCACCGTCGTTGCGTACATCGGTCTTTTCTTCGTTTGCAACTTTAAGGTGCTGTCCCCCGGCGCAAACGACAACCTTACGGGCGTATTCATCGCAGTGTCCGCGCTCAAATGTCTGAAAGAAAGCGGAATCAGATATGAAAACACCGAAGTCTGTGCATTGCTTACGGGCAGTGAAGAAGCCGGGCTTCGCGGCGCAACCGCATTCACGAAACGCCATAAAGGCGAAAACAAGGACGTCGAAACGTACATTATCGCTTTCGACACGATGCGCGACTACGACTATATGACGATTTATCACCGCGACATGACGGGCATGGTGAAAAACAGCCCCGAAGTCGTTGCGCTGCTGGACGAAGCGTGCAACGATCCCGACGTAAATCACCCGTTGCCTCACGGCGTAGTGCCTTTCGGCGCGTCCGACGCGGCGGCGTTTTCAAGGGGCGGATTCAAGGCTGCGGCGGTTGCCGGACAAAACCCGAAATACGCGCCGTATTATCACAATCGTCGTGACACGCCCGACCAGATGATTCCCGAAACGTTTGCGCTGGGACTTGACATCGCGCTTGCCGCAATCGAGGCTTTCGACCGCGATCAAAAGTAAATTCCGCCGTTAAAAGATAATTTGGGGAAGTCCGCAAAGGGTTTCCCCTTTTACAAGACTTACCGTAAAAACGTAGGGCAGGTTGTATAAAAAGAATGAAAAATATTATCGAAATCAAAAACCTTGACAAATCGTTTCAGGACGTGCACGCCGTCGACGACTTGTCGCTTGTCGTGAAGGAAGGGGAGTTGTTTGCGTTTCTCGGCGTGAACGGCGCGGGAAAATCAACGACGATATCCATAATGTGCGGCACCCTTTCAAAAGACGGCGGCGAGGTGATAATCGACGGTATGAACGTCGATAACGATATGAAAAGCATCACGAAAGAAATCGGCGTCGTATATCAGACATCCGCGCTTGACGCGAAACTTTCGGTCAAAGACAATCTTACGTCCCGTGCGAGTTTATACGGTATCACGGGGAAAGCGGCAAAAGAAAGAATCGCCGCGCTTTCCGAAATGCTGGACTTCAAAGAGCTGTTGCCGAGAACGTTTGAAAAACTTTCGGGCGGACAGAAAAGAAGAGTCGACGTGGCGCGCGCACTTATTCACAATCCGAAAATCTTAATTCTGGACGAACCGACGACGGGGCTCGATCCCGAAGCGCGAAAACTCCTTTGGAACGTCGTAACAAACCTTCGTAAAAATCGGAATATGACGGTGTTTCTCACGACGCATTATATGGAAGAGGCGGCGGACGCCGACTACGTCGTGATACTCGACAAAGGGAAAATCGCGGCGGAAGGAACGCCGCTTTCGCTCAAAAACGAGTACACCGGCGATTTCGTTACGATTTATAACGCCGAAGAAGAAAAAGTCAAGGCTTTGGGGCTTCCGTACGAAAAAATCAGGGATGCGTTCAGAGTGTCCGTGAAAGACACGGCAGAAGCACGGGATTTAATTATGAAAAACCCCGCGCTGTTCGCCGATTTTGAAATTACAAAGGGCAAAATGGACGACGTGTTTTTGTCCGTCACGGGCAAAAAGCCCGAAGGAGGCGCATTATGAAGACTTTTCTTGCGTTGACGAAACGAAATATAAAAGTGTTTTTTAAGGACAAGGGAATGTTTTTCACGTCGCTTATCACGCCCGTGATACTTCTTGTCTTGTACGTCACGTTTCTGGCAAAGGTTTACAGAAACTCGTTTGTTGCGGCGTTGCCGGACGGCGTTTCCGTCCCCGAAAAACTGATAAGCGGAATGGTTGCGGGGGAACTCGTATCGGCACTTCTTGCGGTGTGTTGCGTGACGGTCGCGTTTTGCAGCAATACGCTTATGGTAAACGACCGCATCACCGGGGCGAGAAAAGACTTGCTTGTGTCGCCCGCAAAGCGTTCAATAATCGCGGCGTCGTATTTTTCGGGAACCTTTTTCACGACGCTTATCGTAACGTACGCGGCGACTGCCGCCGGGCTTATTTACGTTGCGGCGAGCGGCTGGTATATGAGTTTTTCGGACGTCGTTTTGATTATCGTCGACGTGTTTCTGCTGACGGCTTTCGGCACGGCGTTGTCAAGCGTTGTCAACGCGCTTTTAAGGACGCAGGGGCAGGCTGCGGGCATCGGTACGATAGTATCGGCGGGCTACGGTTTTATTTGCGGCGCGTATATGCCGATTTCGAGTTTCGGGAAAGGTTTGCAAAACTTTATTATGCTGCTTCCCGGCACATACGGCACTTCACTTTTAAGAAATCATTCATTAAACGGTGTTTACGGTGAAATGGCAAAGCAAGGCTTCCCGAAAGAAGTAATAAACGGGGTTAAGGACGGCGTTGATTGCAACTTATATTTCTTTGGCGACAAAGTAAGCGTCGGCGCAATGTACGGCGTACTTATCGGCGCGGTTATCGTGTTGTCGGCAGTGTACGTATTGATATGTTATATCGACGGAAAAAACAAAAATCCTTTTGAAAAGGTAAAGAGAAAAGGTTTGTCGAAAAAGGCAAACAGACATTAAGCAAACACAACAAGTATTGTAAAAATAATCACTATAAAAAGTTTCAACCGATATTTATAAAAAAAAGTGTAACTTCCTACGGAATTTTAGTTAAAATTTATTGACAATTTTTTTTCTTTGTTGTATATATGTAGCATACTACATTTTACGACGGAGTTTTCATGGATAAAAGACAATACGCCGGCTTTCTTATCAAGCAAATCAGCGAGAAAACCGACAAAAAAATAATCAGGACGTTCAAGAAGTACGGCGTGACCTGTTCGCAACACAGACTGTTGGTGTTTTTGGACAAGTCGGGCGGGAAATCGACGCAAAAAGACGTCGAAACGTATCTGGAAGTTTCGCACCCGACAGTCGTCGGGCTTCTTTCAGGGCTTGAAAGCAGGGGACTTGTTTCCTGCGTGTTTGACAGCGACGACAAGCGTATGAAAAGCGTATATCTTACCGACGAGGGAAGCGTGCTTCTGAAATCGTCGCGCAGGGACGCTATCGACGTCGGGAAAGAATTCTGGAAAGATATTTCGGACGAAGAAATCGAAACGCTTATCGCGATCCTTGAAAAACTGAAAGGAAATCTCAACAACGATTAAAATTTTTAGGAGCATAGATGGACACAATAAAAGTATTGAAAAAGAGTATAAGGGATTATAAACTTCCCTCGATTCTCACGCCGATTTTCATCATCGGCGAGGTCGTGCTGGAAACGCTTATTCCCACGGTAATGGCGGTGCTTATCGACGAAATCAGCAAGTCGATATCCATGGACCCCATTATCAAATACGGACTGATACTGCTTGCGATGGCGCTTGCGTCGCTTGTTTGCGGTTTTATCGCGGGCAAGTTTGCGGCGACGGCGTCGTGCGGATACGCAAGGAATCTGCGCCATGATATGTATTATAAGATTCAGGACTTCTCGTTTGCGGAAATCGACAGGTTTTCGACGTCGAGCCTTGTCACAAGGCTTACGACCGACGTTACGAACGTTCAGAACGCATATCAGATGATTATCCGCATTGCGATAAGAACGCCGCTGATGCTGATTTTCGCGTTCGTTTTCAGCTTTCGTATAAATTGGAGAATCGCTCTTGTTTTCCTTGCGGCGATGCCCGTGCTTATGCTTGCTCTTGCGCTTATGATGAAGTTCGTAATGCCGTTTTTCAGAAAGATTTTCAGAAAATACGACGATATGAACGAGTCGGTGCAGGAAAACGTGCAGGCGATCCGCGTCGTGAAATCTTTCGTCAGGGAAGACTATGAAAAAGGAAAGTTTGAAAAGGTATCGTCCGAGGTCAGAAACGACTTCACAAAGGCGGAGCGTATCATGGCGCTTGCCTGGCCTATAATGATGCTGTGCATTTTTACGGTCATCGCGGTAATTATGTTTTTGGGTTCCAAGACGATAATCACGTCGCACGGAGAGGAACTCACGGTCGGCAATTTGTCTGCGCTTATCAACTATGCGATAATGGCGTTGATGTCGATGATGATGCTTTCGATGGTGATCGTCATGCTGACGATGTCGATTGAAAGCGCAAACCGTATCAAAGAGGTTCTTGTGACGGAATCGTCGCTTAAAAGCCACGAAAACGGCATTACAACTGTTGAAAACGGCGATATAACCTTTGAAAACGTTTCGTTCAAATACAGCGAAAAGGCTGAAAAATACGCGCTTGAAAACATAAATCTTTCAATCAAATCAGGCGAAACGGTGGGTATTCTCGGCGGCACGGGTTCCAGTAAAAGCAGCCTCGTGCAACTTATCCCGCGCCTTTACGACGTGAGCGAAGGCAGGCTTTTTGTCGGCGACAAAGACGTCAGGGATTACGACCTGGTCGCGCTTCGCGATTCGGTATCCATGGTGCTGCAAAAGAACGTGTTGTTTTCCGGCACGATAAAAGAAAACATCCGCTGGGGCAACGACGCAGCGTCGGACGAAGAAATCAAACGCGTATGTCGTCTTGCCTGCGCCGACGAATTTATCGAGTCGTTCCCCGACGGTTACGACACGCATATCGAGCAGGGCGGCACGAACGTTTCGGGCGGACAGAAACAAAGACTTTGTATCGCGCGCGCACTCATCAAAAAACCGAAGATCCTTATTCTTGACGACAGTACGTCGGCAGTCGATACAAAGACCGACGCGCTTATCAGGAAAGCGTTCAGGGAAGAAATCCCCGACACAACCAAAATTATCATCGCTCAGCGCGTGGCATCCGTTGAGGACGCAGACAAAATCATCGTGATGGAAGGCGGACGTATCGCCGCAATCGGCACGCACGAGGAACTTATGCAAACGAGTGAAGAATACAGGAGCGTTTACGAGTCGCAAACCCGCCACTCCGACAACGAAGAAGGAGGCGACGCACAATGAAAAAGGCTTCCGCAATGAAAAATCAACGCAATATGCAATCCGCCAAAAAGGGTACGTTTGCCCGTCTTTTGAAATACCTTTTCAAATATTACGGCTGGCAGATTATCATAATGTGCATCACCCTTCTGATGGTGTCGGCGGGTATGCTTGTCGGCAACGTCTATATGCAGAAACTCATCGACGACGTCATCACGCCCGCGCTTTCGCAGAATATGCCGTGGAGCGAGGCTTCCGTCCTGCTTGTCAGAATGGGCGCGACGATGGTTTTGTTTTTCGTATTGGGCGTTATCGGCTCTGTCGTAAACAACCAGCTTAACGCAATCATTACGCAGGGAACGTTGTATCATTTCAGAAAAGATATGTTCAACAATATGGAATCCCTGCCCATTAAATATTTCGATACGCACAAGCACGGTACGATAATGAGTACCTATACCAACGATACCGACGCCGTGCGCCAACTTATCGGCAACAGTCTGCCCGTATTGTTCCAGTCGGCGTTCACGCTGGTCGCGGTGTTCATCGTAATGCTGACGTACAGCGTATATCTGACGCTTATCGTCGTTGCGGTGATACTGCTTATGCTTTTCGTCGTCGTGAAAATCGGCGGAGCAAGCGGCAAATATATGGTCGCGCAACAGGTCGCCGTCGCCGACGAAGAAGGCTATATCGAAGAAATGATAAACGGTCAGAAAGTCGTGAAAGTGTTCAATCACGAAGACGCCGCAAAACAAGGCTTTGACAAACTCAACGAGAAACTCAACGACGACAGCAGGAAGGCGCATACTTACGGCAATATCCTTATGCCGATTCTCGGCAACATGGGCAATCTCCTGTACGTATTGCTGGCGTTTATCGGCGGACTTCTGGTCATTTCGGAACTCAATACCGGGTTCAAAAACGTCGGTATTACCGGGTTCAATCCGCTGACGGTCGGCGTTCTCGTTTCCTTCCTGTCGCTTTCGCGCCAGCTTTCCAACAATATCGGCAACATCGCGGGACAAATCTCGATGGTTACCATGGGGCTTGCGGGCGCGTCGCGCGTGTTCGATATGATTGACGAACAGCAAGAAACCGACAACGGCTACGTCATGCTTGTCAATGCCACGAAGGACGAAAACGGCAATATCGCCGAAAGCGAAAAACGCACGGGGCTCTGGGCGTGGAAACATTACCACAAAGAAACCGATACCACCACTTATGTGGAACTCAAAGGGGATATCGAACTTGACGACGTCGATTTCGGTTACGTCCCCGACAAACTCGTGCTGCACGGCGTATCCCTTCGCGCAAAACCCGGTCAGAAATTCGCTTTCGTCGGCGCAACGGGCGCGGGCAAAACGACAATCACCAACCTTATCAACAGGTTTTACGACATTCAGGACGGCAAAGTCCGCTACGACGGGATAAATATCAATAAAATCAACAAAAAGGATCTGAGAAGGTCTTTGGGTATGGTTTTGCAGGACACCAACCTGTTCACGGGAAGCGTTATGGATAATATCCGTTACGGCCGCCTCGACGCCACCGACGAAGAATGTATCGCCGCCGCAAAACTTGCAAACGCCGACGACTTCATCACACGACTTCCCGAAGGGTATAATACCGTAATCACGGGAAACGGCGCAAATCTGTCGCAGGGACAACGCCAACTTTTAAGTATCGCGCGCGCCGCCGTCGCAGATCCGCCCGTCATGATTCTGGACGAAGCGACGTCGTCAATCGATACCCGCACCGAAGCGATCGTTCAGGCAGGTATGGATAACCTTATGAAAGGCAGGACGGTTTTCGTTATCGCGCACAGGCTTTCGACAATCAGAAACGCCGACAGCGTCATCGTCCTCGATCACGGCAGAATTATCGAGCGCGGCACCCACGACGAACTTATCGCAATGCACGGCACGTATTATCAGCTTTACACCGGCGCAACGGAACTTGAATAATCCCTTCCGGGAGATTGCCACGCTACGCTCGCAATGACAAAAGTGGCAATGGAAATTGAATAATAGTATAAAGCAAAAACCGCAACTTCGGCTGAAAGCCGAAATATAACTTTGACGAAGTCAAAATATAACTTTTTGCCGTCGGCAAAAAATATAACCGTTTGCAAAGAAAACGATATAACTAAAATAGCCCGCTGTCTGAAACGGCGGGCTATTTTCTTGTGTTTACGTTATCTGTGGGCGTTTACAAAGTCCATCACGGCGGATTCGTACTCTTTCGGGGCGTTTGCATACGACGCGCCGTGTCCCGCGCCGTCCACAAGGAACAGGCGTTTGTCCGAGGAACAGGCGTTGTAAAGTTCGTGCGCCATTCGCACAGGGATAAAACGGTCTTCCTTGCCGTGAATAAACAGTATCGGATATTTTGCGTGTTGCACCGCTTTGAGAGGCGTGAAGTCGTCGACGGTATTGCCGAACTCTTTTGCAAAAAGTTTATAAACGCGTTCCAGCGTGGCTTTCGGCGTGAAACCCATGGTGAGTTTCGAACTGTGAGCAAATTCCGCGCGGATCGAGGTGTAGGCGCAATCCGACACGACGCATTTCACGTTTTTCAGTGTCATTTCGGACATAAGACAAACGGTTGCGCCGCCCAAAGAAATGCCGTGCAAAATAATGCTGCCGCCATCGAAACGCTCGTTGAGTTTGTCAACCCACAGAGCGGTGTCGAGCCTTTCGTAAAGTCCGAAAGTGATGTTGTTGCCGACGCTCGTTTTGCCGCCGCGGTTGTTTGTCAGAAGAACGTTGATGCCGCGCCTTAAATAAAACTGCATTATTGCCGACATATCGCCCAGGGGACTGCTGTTGTAGCCGTGCACGAGAATGGCGGTATCGCGCGCGTTTTCGCCCGCGGTATAAAACCAGCCTTCAAGTGTAAGAGAGTCGAAAGTGTTAACGGTGATAATTTCCTTGTCCCACGTTTTGACAAGCCTGCTTGCAGCTGAGCTGGTGTCGTACAAATGCTTGAAATTGGGCCCCATTACCTTTTCAGCAAACGGCGTTTTTGGCGTAAACAAATGTTTACTTGGTCTGAAAAGGGCGTTAAACGCGATTTTTGCGATGCACATAGTTATCCTACCTTATTTTTTGAGTATGACTTTGCCGGCGGTTTTCGAGATATATTCGCCGTTTGACACAACCTTTTCGCCACCGACGAAGACGTAATTTATGCCTTTGGGGGTGAAGTCGGGGACTTTCGGATTTACTTCCACGTTGTCGAAATCGAAAACGGTAACGTCGGCGAAATAACCTTCTTTCAAAAACCCGCGGTCTTTGATTTTGAAGCGTTCCGCAGTCGCGCCCGTCATCTTTCTTACGACGTTTTCAACGGGGATATCGTTATTCTTCGCGCGCACCAAAAAGTACGGGAAGCACTGATACGTCGCGCCGTTTTGCGTGCCGGCTTCTTCAACCCAAGCGTCCGTCATAAAGATGGACAGGTCGTCTTTCATCAGCCTGTCGATGATAGCGTCGTTGTAGTATTTGTCGATGTAAAGTCTGCCTTGCGCGTTCGACAAATCAACGAGTTTCAAGTAGCAGTCAAAGTCGGATATTCCTTCCGATTTCGCAATTTCCGCAATCGTGCGGTTTTCGTATTCCTTATGGTCGTCCGAAATGTACGCGACCGTGAAGTCGCTGAAATCCAGCCCCAGAAGTTTTTTGGACATTTCCACGAGTACGCGCAGTTTGAAACGGTTGAAAGGTTTCTTTCGGTCTTCCTTGCTCATTGCGAGATACCAGGCGGGCATAACGATTGTGATGACCGACGCGCCGTAAGTGAAAGCGTAGTTGTCGTAGGCGATTTTATATCCTTTTTCGTTGTAGTCGTGCAGTTTTTTGAGCATAGGTTCAACGCTCGGCCACGACGAACGACCGACGAAAATAAGATGGCTGTATTCCGTCCTGACTTTCGACTTTTCCATAATGTCGATGATTTCGTCCAGCGCGATTTCGATATGAGGTTTCGAGATAAGGGGATAACCCATCGCGACTTTCGACTCCGCGCGCGGGTGAATGGTCAGGATACCGTCGTACTTTTGCAGTTCCTTTGCAAACGCGACGAGTTCGTCTGTTTTGCTGTACATGCCGGGTTCGTACATAAAGCCGAAACTTCCGCCGAACGCGCCGTTTTCCATTGCCTCGTCGACGAGTTTCATTTCTTCGTCGATTTGTTCTTTCGTGAGCGGTTTCGCGTCAAAGCCCGAAATGCTTATGCGCGTCGTGCCGTGTCCGATAAGGGGGACGATATTGACGTAAAGTTTGCCTTCGGCATTTTTAACAAAGTCTTTGAAACTGCCGGGGTTTTTGGCGTGGAATAAACCGCCGCCGACCTTGTCCTTATATTTTGTGTTTTTGTCGACTCCGAACGGCGAAAATCCGCAGTTGCCCGTGATCTGGGTGGTGATTCCCTGACGTATAAACGGCTCGTAAAACCTTTCCGCGTCGTCGTAGTCGTAAAAGAAATCGTTGTGGCTGTGCGCGTCGATGAAGCCCGGGGCAACAGTCAAACCCGTGCAGTCGATAACTTCGGCGTCCGCGGCGTCGAGGTCTTTTGCGATTTTCGTGATTTTGTCGTTTTCGATAAGAACGTCCGACACGTACGGCTTGCCGCCGCTGCCGTCAACGATAGTACCGTTTTTGAGTAAAGTTTTCATAATTGCCTCCGAATCTTAATTACTTATATTATATCATACGGTTATAGTAAAAATCTACAACTTTTTATGCGGTTTTACGATTGCATATCGCGCGGAAATTTGATAATATTTTATTGAGGTAAATATGATAACTACGGTTTTTATCGACATCGACAACACCCTTCTGGACTTCGACGTGTGCGCGACGTACGCCATGTCGAAAGGGCTTGAAAAATACGGGAAACACTACGAAAACGGATTGTTTGAATGCTTCAAAAAAATCAACGACAATCTTTGGCGAAGAATCGAGGACGGTACGCTCACGAAAGACGGCTTGAAAAAAATCAGGTGGAATCTGGTTTTCGACGCGTTCGGGATAAAGGGCATCGACGGACCCGAGTTTGAAGAAGTCTTTCACGACTTCCTTGCGGTGTCGGCGGAACCCGTGTCGGGAGCGCACGAACTTTTGACGTATCTTTGCGGAAAGTATAAACTTTTTGCAACGAGCAACGGCCCGTTCAAACAACAGGATTTCCGCCTTGAAAAAGCCGATATGAAAAAGTATTTTTCGGGGCTGTTTATTTCCGAGGCGGTCGGGGCGATGAAACCGTCGAAAGAATACTTCGATTATTGCATTGAAAACGCGAATGCGAGAAAGGATGAAATCGTGCTTATCGGCGATTCGCTTACCGCCGATATTGCGGGCGGACGGAACGCGGGGATAAAGACCGTATGGTTCAATCACGACCGCACGGATATTCCCGAAAATAAAATTTGGGATTATTACGTTGAAAGTCTTGACGAGATAAAAAACATACTTTAAGCGGTGATTTTCGTTCAATAAAACCAAATTTTTGCAAAAATAAAGCCGTGGCAGACGCCACGGCGTTTTAATATGCTTTGCTTATTTGATTTTTGTCATCACGTCTTTCAGCGCGCGGTAGCGGTGCGACACGGCGTTTTTTTCTTCCGCCGTCGCAAGTCCGAAAGACTTTTTCAGATCGTCCGAATAAAAGATGCAGTCATAGCCGAATCCGCCGCTTCCTTCTTCGCGCCGCAAGATTCTGCCATAGGTTTTGCCAACGCCGAAAACGTAGGTGTCGTCGGGGTAATAGCAGGCGATGACCGAGATAAAATACGCGCTTCGGTCGGTAATATTTTCAAGGTTTTTCAAAAGTAAATCGCGGTTTTTCTTATCGTCGCCGTGAATGCCTGCATACCTTGCGCTGTGCACGCCGGGCGCACCGTTAAGGGCGTTTACCGACAGTCCGCTGTCGTCGGCGTATACGGGCGCGGATATTCCTTTTTCGCGAAGGAACAGGCTTATCGTTTTTGCCTTGATAAGCGCGTTGTCGAAAAAGGTTTCGCCGTTTTCGTCGATTTCCGAATCGAAGCCGACGTCATGAAGCGACATCACCTGAACGTCTTTCCCGAGCATCTCCGAAAATTCGCGGATTTTGTTCATATTGTTGGACGCAATTATTACTTTTTCCATGATTTCCGCCGTGTATTATTGCAACAATGCGCTTGCAAGAGCCTGAATTTCAGCGACGTTTTTGTCGCTTACCGCCGAATAAATTTTGACGTCGGCGTCAAGAAGCGTAAGGTTTTTTTGCTGTTCCAGCATGCCGCGCATAATACGCGAAGCCTGCGGCGCCCACGAGCCGTTTTCGATAAATCCGACGGTGCGGTTTTGGAAATTCCTTTCGACAAGGTGTTCGATAAACGTTTTCATAAACGGGAAAATATCGCCGTTGTACGTCGTTGTCGCAAGCACGAGCTTTCCGTATCTGAACGCGTCCTCGACCGCTTCCGCCATATCGCATCTCGCAAGGTCGAAAACGGGCACTTTCACGCCCTTGTTTTCAAGTTCCGCTTTGAGCATATTCACCGCTTTTTCGGTGTGGCCGTAAACCGACGTATACGCGATGACAACGCCGTCGCTTTCCACACCGTACGACGACCATACGTTGTAAAGATTGAGATAATACGGAATGTTTTCAAAAAGCCACGGACCGTGCAGAGGACAAATGATTTTGATATCGAGCGCCGCCGCTTTTTTCAGAACCGATTGCACCTGCGCGCCGTATTTTCCGACAATGCCGAAATAATATCTTCTTGCCTCGCACGCCCAGTCCTCGTCGGTGTCGAGTGCGCCGAACTTCCCGAAAGCGTCTGCCGAGAACAAAACTTTGTCAAAGTCGTCGTAAGTCATGATGACTTCGGGCCAGTGTACCATGGGAGCGGCGATAAACGACAGGTTGTGTTTTCCGAGCGGTAAAACGTCGCCTTCTTTCACCACGACTTGTCTGTCCTGAAAATCCGTGCCGAAATAGTTTTTCATCATCTGGAACGCGCGAAGGGACGACACGATTTTCGCGTCCTTGTATTTTTCCGAAAACGCCAGAATATTTGACGAATGGTCGGGCTCCATGTGTTGCACGACAAGGTAATCGGGCGTGCGACCGTTCAAAGCGACCGCGATATTTTCAAGCCACTCGGCGCCGAAGGATCTATCGACGGAATCCATCACAGCGACTTTTTCGTCGATAATGACGTAAGAGTTGTACGCCATGCCGTTTTCCACGACGTATTGCCCCTCAAACAAATCAAGGTTTCTATCGTTCACGCCGACGTATTTTATATCGATTGAAATTTTCATAATAGGATCTCCTGATGCTTTTCACCATTATACAATAAAAACCGCATTTCTGTAAAACGAAAAAAAGGGCGGAAGACGTTATTATTTTTATATGGTAAAAAAGCAAAATGTATATACTGTCAAAAAGACAGTCTTAACGACACAAATAAACAAAATGTGAAATTTTATTCATATTCTGTTGACAAGCGGGAAAATTTAGTTTACAATAAGGGCAGAAAAAAGAAAGCAGGCTTAATATGAAAAAAATCACTTTGAACGTTGGCGGTATGAAATGCGGTATGTGCGAGTCGCACGTGAACGACGCCGTAAGAAAAGCGGCTGACGTGAAAAAAGTACGCTCGTCGCGCGTATCGGGTTTGACCGAAATAATCTGCGACGACAACACCGACGTCGACAAAATCGTATCCGCAATCAAAAACGACGGCTACGACGTGAAAGAAGTGAAAGTTTCGGACTTTGAAAAGCACGGCTTGTTTTTGAAATTTTAATTTGCTCTCCTTCCGATTTGTTTTATATAAAAAATACGCGCCCGAAGCGGCGCGTGTTTTTTTTTGTTCCGCGCTAAATACGCAAAAAATAAAAGGCTGACGGGATTGTCAGCCTTTTGGTTTTGACGCGGTTATTCGTTGTCGTCCTGTTTGTTTTCCTGTTTTTCGGCGATTCTTTCGCTCACCTTTTCAAATAGCGATTGTTTTTCTGCGTCATCCTCGTTTTCTTCAACGGGGTTTACGATGACTTTGACGTCCAGAATTTTGCGCTGCGTGAGCCTGTTTACGATGATCGTCAGGTTTTTGTAATTGAAGGTTTGCGCCTTTTTGGGGATTTCGCCGATTTCCGCGATAATCCAGCCACTGACTGTCTGGGAGTCGAAGTCTGCCGCCTCGTCCTTATCGAGCCCGAAAGTTTCAAAGAATTTATCGAGTTCCGCACGGCCGTCGACGATATAAGTCGTGTCGTCGATTTTCGTGAAGTAGTTCACGACCTCGTCGTGTTCGTCCCAGATTTCGCCGACAAGTTCTTCCAGAATATCTTCAAGGGTAACAATGCCCAGCGTTCCGCCGTATTCGTCCACAACGACAGCCATATGCACTTTCTGGCGCTGCATGCTTTTCAGAAGCGTCGAAATTTTCATATGTTCCGTCGCGATGGTAACGGGGGTGATGTAGTTTTTTATCGATTTTTCGCCTTTTTCAAGGGCGGTGAAGAAGTCGATATTATGGATCATACCCACGATGCTGTCGATTGTGTTTTTGTACACGGGCATACGCGAGAAATTATGTTCCAGGAAAAGCGCCTTGATTTTTTCCATCGGCATGTCGATGGGCACCGCAATAACGTTCACGCGCGGCACGAAAATATCCTCGACTTCCGCGTCGTCAAACTCAATCGCGCTGGAAATAAGTTCGCGCTCCTGCATGTCAAGAGAGCCGTCTTCCTGCGCTTCTTCGACCATGGATAAGAGTTCTTCCTCGGTGATTTTGTCGTCGTTTCTCGACTTGAATATCTTGCGAAGAATGAATTTCAGCCCCGCAAACAAAATCGTGATGGGGTACAGTATGACCATTATCGCGCGCATCGGGTAGCCGAACGCCATCGATATTTTTTCGGAATTTTCTTTCGCAATCATTTTGGGCGAAATTTCGCCGAACGTCAGAACAATCACGGTTGATACCGCGACCGAAACGATACCGCTTACCGCGGCGTTTGGAATGACTGTTTCAAAAAGATTGTTGAATAATACCGAAAGCGTGATATTGACAAGGTTGTTGCCGACGAGGATCGCCGAAATCACTTTGTCATATCTGTCCAGAAGATACAGCGCGTTTTTGGCGGCTTTGTTGCCGTCCTGCGCTTTAAGTTTGAGTTTCGTGCGGTTTACCGAGGTAAAAGCAGTTTCGGTTGCCGAAAAATAGCCCGAAAACAGCACGAGTATTACGATGAAAATGACCGACAATATAATACTGTCAGGGTCAGGGTCAGGTTGTTCTGTTAACATACTTCTCCTTACAAAAAATAATAATGTTATTTAATTATATCATTGAATATATAAATTGTAAATATATTTTATTAAAATCGCCGTTTTTTGGACGTTTTATCGGAATCCCACGGCAAAAGCGGTTGTTTTGGCTATTGACAATGACGCTTTCCGGTGCGATAATAAAAAAAAGGAGACGCGATATGAATATACTTTGCGACAAAATGATTATGGCCGTGTTGTCCGGCGGAAACGCCACGGAAACCGTACGCGACCTTACCGCCCGGGGCTTTTATACGACGATGCTTTCGTCAACGGGCGGATTTTTGAAAAAGAAAAGCGTGACGCTTCTTATCGGCGTCGAAAGGGCGCAGGTCGATACCGTCCTGGAAATTCTGGAAAAGCACGCGAAAAAGCATATCGAGGCGTCTTTCGTGACTTCTCCCGACGTCACGGGCGTTGCCGTAAAAACACCGGTAAAGGTCGAAACGGGCGGCACCGTCGCATTTGTTATGGACGTTTTGAGTTGCGTCAAATTCTGAAAGTCTTATTGTTCGGACTTGCGAAAAATCAATTTTTTTATTAAAATTTATGGATATTTCCGATAATATTAAAAAACGCACGAGCCTGACGGCGGTATTTTATAATCGTTCGTTCGGGTTTATGGTTGTGCCTTACGCGGTCGAACGAAATATGCGGTGTCATATCGCAATCGAGCCGACAATAATCCTTCCGCCGAAAACTTCCTTTGACGAGTTGGGCAGTGCCGTCAAAGAAACAATAAAAATCGCAACAAACGCTCCCGAAACGGATATTGAAAAAAACGTAAACGAATTTTGGAAAAAGACGAAGTTTAAAGGTTTTCGCGGTTTTTCAAACCATTTTCAATCGATAAACGTCAATTTGTGCGAAGACATGTTGAAAATCAAAAAATGGGTTTCAACGCCGCAAAAAGGATACATCAAGGACGATTCTCAAAAACCTATTGAAATCTCCGTTGCAATCTCCGACTCGGAACTCGGCGCAATTATTAAAAATATATTCGAAACGGAGAAATAGCAATCTCTTATTAAAGTTTCAAAAGAACCGAATATTCGGTTCTTTTTTTATACGGCGGGTGAATTATAAAAAGTACACGACGTACAACCCCGCAAGGGTTGCGAAAAGCGTAGGAATTGCGACGACAACGCCGTATTTCAAAAAGTCAAGGAACGTAAACTTTACGTCAAGGTTTTTCAAAAGCCCCGTGAACATTATGCCGGCAAGCGCGCCGACGGGCGTCAGAAACGCGCCGATGTTGCTGCCGATTACCGACGCATACACCGCAAAAGGCGACGCGGTTTCGGTGATTGCCGAGTACAAAACGCTCATCGGAATATTGTTGATAAGGTTTGCGACGAGCGTCGACGACACGCCGTAAGTCAATATGTCGTACCTTTCTCCCGCCGCGCCGAAAACGTCGGCGATTTTTTGCGATACGCCCGTTTTTTTCAGCGACAAAACGACGATAAACATAGATATGACAAAGGGGATTAGTTCGTAGGGCAGACGTTTGAAAACGTTTGTGAGTTCCGTCGGTTTTTCCTTTTTCACGGCGGCGATAACAAGCGCGCCGACAACAAGGAGAAGAAACGCGCACGTCGCAACCGCCCACATTTCGATTCCGACGTAATCCGCGATAATAAGGAATACAAGACAAATTATTAAAAGCACCGCGCCGAATATCGCAAGGTACGGTTTTTCGATTTTTGCGGTCTCGACTTCGCTCACGGGGATCTCTTCCTTAAACTGTTTTTTGAACAATAAGTACAGCACGAGAAGGGCGCAAAGCCCGCCGAATATCGTCGGCAACGCCATTACTTTCAGATAACCGGAAAAGGTCATGTGAAATGATTCCGCAAGGTATATGTTCGTCGGATTGCCGATTATGAAAAACATTGAAAACGTGTTTGCCGCAACAAATTCCGTCACAAGATACGGCACGGGATCTATGTCGGCGTTTTTGCAAAAGTAACAGATAAACGGCGTAAATGTAAGGATAATGATGTCGTTTGACGTAAACACGGTCAGAATCGACACCACGCCGTAAAGAATGAAAAACAGCTTCGTCCGACTGTGTCCAGCAAGTTTCATCGACTTGGTCGCAAGAAACCTGAATACCCCCGCCTCGTCCAGAAATACCGACACCGTCGTCATTCCGAAAAACAGCAATAGGATTTTTACGGGGTTGACGGAGTTTCGCCCGTGAAACATCGACGCCATATCGCCCGTCAAACCGTCCCAGGCTTCCCTGAAAGTCAACACGTTAAGCGCGACGATAAGTATCGCCGAAATTACCGGCACCACAAAAAATACGGGAATGCGCTTTCCTTTGATTTTTACTTCGGGCAGAAACACGATTGAAAGTATCGTTCCCGCTGCCGCTATTACGGATAATACGATTGCCGCCGTCATCATCAGTTCCTCAAACGAGAAAGCATTATATTCCCATTTTGAAAAATTCGCAACGATTATCGCTTATTACGTTTTATTTTCTTTGCGGTTTTTTATGATTGTTGAAAAACGAAGTTTTGTCGTTTACGACGCGGGAGTACTTTCTTGCCGATCCCGCGTAATAAGTGTACATCATCTTTGCCACGTTTTCGGGCGCAACGATTATGCCGTCCACGCCGAAACGCTTGAAATAGTGCATCGCCTGATTTGTGGAGCAGTCAAAATAATACGCGTCGTTTTCGATTTTTACCGGGGTGGGACGATAAAGATATATTTTTTTGAAAAGGTACTTTCCCTTTTGTGATAAAATCACCTTGATAAGGTCGGTTTCGTTTTTGAAAATCGGATATTGTGCGCCGCATCTTATCTGCCTGTCGAAGATTTGTTTGATATCTTCGGGGATCTCGGCTTTTTTTGTCAGCAAAGATACGCTTTTTACGTTTGCAAGGCGCAAGGTGTACAGGTTTTGACCGTCGGTTGACAAAACGTAATTATAAAGTTCTTCTTTCGACGACGCCACCGCATAAACGGACGCGTTTTTGATTTCGTCGCCTTTATTCACGATGCAGACCTGCAAATTTTTCCGTATGGCTTTTTGCAAATCGTTGTAGTTTTCTTTGAATATTATCAGTTCGCGACGAGGTTGCGGGCGCGAGGCGTAGGACATAAACATCCTTCTGTAAAACGACGAAAGAGATTCGTCGGAAAGGGCGACGTTTTCAATGAAAGTGACTGCTTTTTCGGATAATTTCGTCGGTTTGAACGAAAAGACCGCGGTTTTTCCGTCAGTCGCGACGTTTTCGCGCCGAGCGATTATCTTTATCACGTCCGAATACACGCGTTCCTTCGATTTATCGGGAAGCCCTGATAACGCTTTCGAAACGTCGTCGCGCAACGCTTCTTCGCTTGCGGAAAAAGTTTCGTAAAAATTCACGACGAGCGTGTTTACAAACGCGTTGAAATTTATGCTGTCGTCGGATTTTAAGAAGTTGAAGTTTTTGCAATCGGATTTCATTGTGGAAAGTACGCTTTCCGGCAAACTTATCTTAATTTTATCTTTCATCTTTCGTCACCAAATAAAAGTGTACCCTAAAAGGGGGCAAAAATCAAACAATTTTTGCGCTTACATGGAAAGGGGGCAAAAATTTTCTAAATTGTGCGGTAATATCGTTTATGCAAAGTTGAGTTATACTGAAAGTGAAATAAATAGCGAGGTGATTTTATGGATAATTTCAATATGATTGCAGGATACGCAAAAGAGAAAAAAGAGTTGAAAAAGATTTGCGACGTTTTGAATAACCGCGAGTATTATATGGGAAAAGGCGCAAAAATTCCCAAAGGCTTGATTTTATACGGCAGTGCAGGCAACGGAAAGACATTGTTCACAAAAGTCCTTGCGAGAGAATGCGACCTTCCCGTGTACATAGTCGATACCGCTGACGCGAAAGACGAGTCGTCGATTATGCAACAAATCAAAAATGCTTTCGATAAAGCAAACGACAGCGACAAATGCAGCGTCGTGTTCTTTGACGAAATCGACAAGTTTTTGCCTGACCTTGACGGTTATTTCGTCGATCAGGGCGCAAAAACGATACTTGCACAACTTTTAACCTTAATCGACGGCATAAATTCGACGAACAACGTGTTTTTCGTTGCGACGTGCAACGACTTTGACGATCTTCCCGCGTCGATGGTGCGCCCCGGTCGTATCGATAAAAAAATTATGTTGCAAAATCCCGACTACGGCGCAAGAAAAGAGATTGCCGAAAAATATATGTTTGCGACGAAGTGCGAATTCGAAATGTCGGTGGAAGATATTGCGGAATTGACGCAAGGTTTATCTTGCTCCGCAATCGAAACTCTTATCAATGCGTGCGTGCTCGAATCGGACGCAAAAAACTTCGTATCGACGAAAACGATTTATAAAAACGCCAATGAGATTCGGTATTGCGATATCGAAAGGGATTTTTCCGACGAAGAAAAGTATATGAAAAGTTGTTATAACCTCGGCCGATTTGTGGTTGCGAGAAGTTTTAAGAACGCCGATTATACGCTTGATTTGGATGAAAATAATCTTTGCAACTCGTTTTTCAAAAAGATTATGAGCGATTTGTCAGACGATTACGACGATGACGATTACGATGACGAAGAATTCCGTTATACCGACGGAACGTCGGACAAAAAAGCAACCGTGACGTTTTCAAAGTATTTCTCCGCAAAAGATTTCGAAAACACGATTTCCGTTTTGCTCGGCGGGATGGCGGCGCAAAAATTGTTTTTCGGCAAAACTTTCGACAATACGTATTACGATCTGGTATCCGTCGATAAAGTCTTGTTCAATATGGCGGAATACGGTATGTTCGGTGTGGACAAAACGTTTTTTTACAACCGACACGAAAATATGCCGTACAGCAAAAAACGCATTGACGCGCTTAACGAAAAGTTCGACGACATTACTCGAAAATGCTACGAAACCGCCGAAAAAATCGTGACGGAAAATCGCGGGCTTATCGAGTTTTTGCAACCATTCCTTATCCGCGAAGAAGTAATCAAAAAGAACAGGGCGGAAGAACTTGTCAGAGAATACGTCGAAGACAAAAAGAACAAAGTATGAGAAAAACCGCGCGCGACTTGAAAAAGAGAGAATTTGAATATTTTCTGAAAGCGACAATTTGCGACGTAATGCGGTTGTTCGGTTACTCGAAACTGCCGCATGTTTTCGAAACGAAATTGCCGGGCAACGAAATGATGTCGTTTATCACGATACGAAACGGTAAATATTCGGCGATTGCGTACGATTATCAAAAAATCGCCGCCTTATTTTCACGTTACGACAAGGAAGATGCCATCGCGCGCGTTGTTTTTATCACCGCTCACGAGATGCGACATTATTATCAGCATAGACAAATCCGCGCAAAATCGCCGAGAGAAAGCGAAAAAACCGTAAACGCGTGGAGAAAATCCGACGTGATACGTATTGACTGCGACAATAGCGAGTATTATGGCAACGTGCGGGAAATCGACGCGTTCGCGTTTGCTTATTCTTACGTTGCCGACAAGTTTGGAGTATTGGTCGTGAACGTCGGTGTGCCGAAAAAATATCGCATGGTGATGAAAAGATACGTCAAAAAAACGTTCGGCTTAAAGGCGCCGATATTTTCCGCAAAGTACGATAAATACTTTTATTGAGCAAAAGTTTGACAAAATGCGACAAAAAACGACGGGCGGTAAGGCTCGTCGTTTCGGTGTGGTTTTTGTGTTTTTTCGATTGTTTCGTCCGGAAGAAAACGAACAAAACAGGGCGGGTTATTTTGAATAATTTTCCTGCATTTTCATCAAGCGTTCCTTGATTTTTTCACGGAGAGATTGCGGCTCGATTATTTCCGCATACGTGCCGTACTGCATCGCCCAGAATTGCATTGCATTCGGACTTGCGACAATTTCGACGGTTAATATGCCGTTTTCGTTGTCTTTAACCTTGATTTCCGCGCCAAACCAATCGATTATATCGTCGATGAGTCGCTCGGGCAGTTTAATCACGACGCGCTCAGGCTTGTCCGCAAACATATAAGGACGCGCGGTTGAAAGTTCCTTGTAATCGATGCCGTTTTTGTATCCCGGGACGGATTTCAGCGGCGTGCGTACATCGTCGGAAATTTGCATGTCCGTGATTTTGTCCATGCGGTAAAAGGCGACGTCGCATTGCTTTTCGTTGTACGCCATAAGGTAGTAGTGCTGGTTGTGCAACAGCATTTGATACGGGCTGACTTTGTGGTGCGCGGTGCGGTGCAGTTTTTTGTCCGCGCCCATTTTGTTGTAGTCGAAGACAAGCTGCTTTTCGTTTTCGATTGCTTCGTCGACGAGATCGACGTTCAAAAACAAATCGCGGTTCTGAGTTTTGTTCCAGTCGCGTACCGAGTAAACGTGCTTGACGTGCGCTTTGAAATACTTGCCGCCCAAAAGTATCAGCTTGTCGATGAGTTGCTTGGAATACGTCGCGTTTATGTGGCTGCTGCTTAAAACGCTGTCGATAAGAAGACGGAGTTCCGCGTTCTCGAAAGGGCGGCTTGCAAGATAGATTCCTTTTTTGTCGCCTTCGATTTCAAAACCCATTTCTTTGAGATAGGATACGTTGCGACCGATTGCCTTTCTTTCGACGACAAGGTCGTATTCGTCGCTTAAAATATCGATGATTTTTTGCTGAGTCAGCGGATGGTCGGCGTCGGAATAACCGCTCAGAACCTGATAAAGCCTGAAAATCAGCGTTTGTTTGCTTTCCATAAAAGCCCCCTTGAAAATCGTTAAATCAATTATATCACTTATTTTCAATTATGTCGATCGTTCGTCCCGTTTTCGGTACATTAAAAGCGGCTTCCGCACAAAACACACGCGATTATCCGATTTCGGCCTTTATAAACGGAGGGAATAGTATAAGACGTTATTATTTTAAGGGCGGGATTGAGAAAATCAATGCAACGAGAAACGCAAAAATTTTTCCTTCCGTGGCGAGGTTTCGTGTGCGCTATTCTTTGACTTTTGAAAGCGGTTGTGATATTTTATAAATAACCGTTTGAATGTGAACAATATTTGGGAAAGACACTCGGTATTGCTTGTTTTATGGTCATCAACGTCTTTTCCAAGTTCACGTTTAATGGTTCATTAACTTAAATTTGTTCAGGGTGTGGCGCAGTCGTCGCACCCTTGTTTTATTTTCGGAAACGTTTTTCTTTATTATTAAGACAAAACGCATAAAAAGAAATCGTGAAACCATATGGATTTTCGGAATTTTATGTTATACTGTTTTTGATGGTTTTTTTTAAAAGGTGAAACAATGGATAACAGGGTTGATATTGCAGAACGCAACATACAACCTTGATGCCAAAATTGCAACACTTTTCCAAAAATCAACGAAATACTGTATTTTTATGAGATGATTGATAAGGAGAGAAATATGAGTAGCGAGGGAATAATTCAAGGTTCGGCAGACGTAATACATACGGATACAAGGTCGCCTTTTGTAAAATTCGATTTAGTTGTTCAGGCGCAACAAACTCCCGGCGTTGTATTATTTAATAATTACGAACAGTTAAAAGCAAGTATCGGCAACGGGGTTTCGTATTATTCCCAATTTGAATACTCATTGGAAAATTATCAAATTGCGCTTAAACATCACAATGAATTGAAACACGTGAAAAGCGTGTTGGAAAAAACAAAAAGAGAAATTGTAAAAAACTACAATGCTCCGCTTGAAATAGTGGAAAAACGAATTGATGAACTGATTGATTTAATAAAGATTCCGTACAAAAAAGTCGATACGTTTATTAAACAAAACGAAAAGAATTCAAAGAAATATGAAATATATTGCTTTGCAAAAGAAGTCGCTGCGGCAAAAGGATTGCAGGAACATATGGAAGACATATTCAAAAGCCCGGCTTTTTTTGATGAAAAATGGCTCAATACGTCATGTTCCGGAACAATCTGGAAGACTGCGGTTTCTGAAAAGTTGGACAATGCCGCAAAAGATATAAACTATATTTTGTCAAGCCAAAACGACAATAAAGCCGGTATATTGGCGCACTATTATCAGACTTTATCAATGGATAGGGTTGCGGAATTCAGCGATTCGCTCAAAAAAACGTCATTACTCGCCGATAATGCGGATACCAAACCGCACTCGGTCTTTGCCGAAACTGACGAGGCAAAAGCAAATAAAGGTTCAGATGCGGCAATAAACCCGACAAACATCCCGGATTTCAAAGACTCGGATATTCTAAGTTATGTTGCAAATTCAATAAATCCATATACGGGGGAGGTCATTACCGGGATTGATGATTTGTTGAAATCGAGATTGGAAGACATTTCCCATAATTTACAACTGACCAATAACGTGTATTTCACGACGCGTTTTAAAAAGGCGGATAAATCCGAAACACAACGCAAGGAAGATGGTTTCACGGTTTGGAAAAAATGGACAACGCAGGAAGATTTAACGCTTATTGAGGAATTTAATCAAGGACTTTCTGTTTCGGAAATCGCAGAAAAACATAACAGAACGGCAGGCGGAATAAGGTCAAGATTAAAGAAACATAAATTGGTAGATTAGATATATTTGCGAATGAAGATAGAAACCTTATAATGAATCGGAAGAGCGGTGTTTTAATCTTTAATAGGATATGGTTGGAAAGTATTCAAGCGTCCGGGAAGCGCAAAACGCAGGAGCCTTTTTTATACAAATTATGGCACAAATTATGGCACACTTTTTATGAAATGTTGTGCCAAAAAATGCAAAAATTTACCATAAAACAAGCAAAAACCGCCCAAAATGAGCGGTTTCTATGGCGGAGAGAAAGGGTTCGAAGTCTTGTGCGCTTCCGCGCAAACGGATTTCGAGTCTAAATCCAAGTTGCTTTTTTCGCGTCTCGCGAGGAGAAAATCTACATTTTGCGAACGTTAAAAAAGAATCTGGCGTTAATTAACGCCAGACCAAAGAAAATACTAGGCTACAAAACACCATCTTTTCTGTTTGAACAAGAACTGCAAGTGTTGCACTTCATTTGACAATTCTCTTTTGATTGAACCAATGAAATATTGAAAATTTTTTTCATGAGTCTGAAATTGCCTACTTATGTTGAATTTCTGAGAAAATTGTGCTATAATATAAAATATAGTCGTATAATCACTAATGCTTATGTATTTTGAAAACTGTTTTAAGATGAATGCGTCAAAATGACAGTTGCATACAAAAAAACTTTGGAACCTCTTGCTTTATCGTAACTTGATGAAAAAGGACCTTGAAGAAATGGCTGGAATCACGAGAAAGATATGGTTTTTGTGCTGAATGAAAGTCAGTCCTTTTTATAGGACACATAAATAGCAATAATTAAGTTGGTTGTATTGTGATTTTAATATTACTTATAGATTGGAGGGATTACGGTGCTTCGAGCTTTTGATACTCTATTGCAGACGGCAGTATCCGCAAATGCAGCGGCTGCAAATAGTGATAACGAGGCTTTTCGATATGAGTGCCTTTGCTGTGGAGAAGAAGTATTTTTAGCTGCTCAGGATAGCGTATACAAAGCAACTCATTTTAGACACAGAAGCGGCAATAACGATAAGAGTTGTGAACTATATCTTGGACAGCACGGTGTGAGCCCCTCTTCTCCTTTGAAAAGAAATAAAAAACAAGACAGGGTCGAGTTCTATTATCACAACATACATAAGGGCTTTTATGTAAGTTTTAGATTTAGTGAGGCTGAAATCGCAGCGTATGAAAGCTTAGGTGTATCTCTTGAGGTGAGATCATCCCGTTCGCTTCGACCATTCCTTTCGCAAGAAATTAACCACACAAACTTTCATGATGACTCCCCAGAAAAGTATATGTTGGAGATGTATGCATCTTCTTACTATATTTCGAATACCCTAAACAATATCAAGCGTGAGTATAGTCTGTTTGGAACAACCAGTCCCACATTTTTTAAAATCCAAGGAGAAGATACAGACTATATCGCCAAGTGCATAAAAGGCAAGTCGCTATATACAAACGTTAAATATTACATCGCTTGGCCTGGACAAAACACAGCACAGATTAGATTAGCGAAAGTACCAGGGGTAGAAATTGATGAGTTGCAGCAATTCAAAACAATGAACAATTGTACGGTTTGGTCCTTGGTTGCAACGTTCACCGACAAAAATCCACAACTAGACGCCTTACTTCAAACATGGGGATATAATCTAGACACCTCTGAAGAATTAACTCTTTTATGGCCCCCATCATATGAAAATGACGAAACTCTTCATGTTTTTTCTAACAAAGTATTTGTCTTTTCTTCATTTGTATTGCAAGCATGCGGAAATACCAATATGCCAAGTCATGCCATTCACAAAGTTGATGATTACATTACAGAAATTGATATCAGTGAAAAACTAAGAATACTAAAGAAAAACGTAGAAATGACTGTTGTGACAGCTAAATTTGATTCTGAGTATATTTCACAGAATGTCAAGCACATAACAACTGAGAAATTCATTGTTCCTGAATCGGGGAAGTTTTATCGGTTTTCTTCTCGTGGAGTTGAAAAACTATCCTCAGGACAAGTAGTTTTTCTTACTGAAACTTCATCGGTTATTGAATACTGTGGAAATTATGTCTCTACGGTGATTACACTGCCCAAAGATGAAACTACGCTAACCCAAAGAATGCTGGATGCTTTAGCTTATTATTGGGTTTCTGTTCCGTTTGAGAAAGAGATAGAAGGACAATATCCGGAGATTATCGCAAGATACCTACATGAAAGCAAGGCGAAAGGATGCATTAATAAAGCGGTTTCGACACTACTTGAGGAGGATAGCAATGTATAACTTTTCATCGTTATCAGAAGACGAATACAGGAAGATTTGTTCAGTTATTCCTCGTAATATTATTGTTGGATACTTCCAGAAGAACCCAAAAGAGTTTTCCAAAATTCATCCCGGATTTCGTGCAACTGCCGTTCAAAACAAAGATGCACTAAGGATACTTGTCAATTACAGAGAACGTGGATTTATTTCATCATTTGTTGAGAGAATAGCAGGTGATTGGTTAAAGGAGATTCAGTCTGTTATTCAAGAGTATCAAAACAATGGTGAATCAGAGATAACATCATATGTTCATACCCTTTACCAGTCATTTTTTTCTGATAATGTGTCTGCTTATTTTAAGCTAATTAACAAGGAGTATAGCGAAGACCAGTTGACAATGATAGCGAACTTGGTCGCTCTACTCAAAAACATAGAAGAAAAACAACACGAATTAGAAACTTCGTCTCATGAACTTAAAGATGCATTAACTGTCAGTGAAAGAAAAGCTGAGAAAAACGAAAAATTATTAGAAAAGGCCAATAAGAAGTTGGCAGAATTGACTTCAAAGCAAAAGGAGTTTGAATCGTTACAAAAGAAGTATCAAAAGCTTCTAATCGATTATGAGCAATCGGCAATAGAAAAGGAATTGGCCGTTTCACAAGTTGATGAGTTAAAAAAACAAATCATTTCGTTCAATGAAGCAGTAGGAGCCCTTCAAAAAGAAAAGGAGCAACTTGAGATTTCAATTAGAACCAGCATTGAAGAAGAACAAGAAGCTGAAGCGCTACGAGTAAACATATCTTATCCTATTGCACCGGTTGACATGGATGAATTTGTCGAGTATTTCTCATACAATCTTGATAGTATTGGTGTTGTTGATTCTAACCTTCCACTTAAAACGCTGTTAACGACTTATATGTCATGCGTTCTTTTCCAAGGAAAACCAATTATATGTAACAAAACTTGTGCAGATACTTTCGCAAGATGTCTTTCCAATACGCTAGTCAACAATGAGTCCGTGAATCATATTGTGTTTTCATCCGACCTTGACGAAAAGCGTATTTGCGCAGCATTAAATATGAGCGGGAGAATCGTGGTATTAGAGAATTTCTTGGGCAATTATAATGAAACGCTTTTGCTTTCCATACTTGATAAATTTAAATCGAAAATAACGATTCTCTCTGTCACATATGAAAAAACTCTGTTTTACCTGCCGAAGGATTTTCTCGCATACTGTCACTATGTCAATTTGTCTCAGCTTTCTGGTTTCGCCAGGGCAACAATTCCTGATGAAGATCCTTCAATTCTAACGGAAAAAGAAATCACACAGGTTCCTTTTCCTGCAAATAACAGATATCAAGATATAGTACGGTCTATTGCATTGGAACTTGGCTTTTCTAGACTTGTTTCTGATAAGCTTACAGAATTTGTGTATGATGATAAAAGCGCTTGCGCAGTTTTGAGCCTGAGTATTATTCCATATTTGAGCGATGTCATGGGAAAGAATGCATTTAACGTTTCTGAAACTCTTCAAAGATATATCAATCGCTGCCCATATAAAAAAGTGTTTGAGGAGTGGTTTGCTGCATGAATGAGTTAATCAGAGCTATGTCTTCAGACATGAAAATTATTCCTTATGAAGGAGAAACACCGGAATCCTTCGTGTATAGAATAATATATTCCGCGCTTGGACGATGGTGTTTAGAGGCTGCGCGTGCTGAGGGGGGCATTTCAAAGCACGGGCAGACCATTCTCTTGAATGACTTAACAGAGAAATACTGCGAACTCTTTCCTGCAATTAAGGAAATGTTATTTCAGAAAAGCGAAACGCCGCTGTCAGTATTTATTCGTCATCTATACGAAGAAACGGGTTATTTGATTACCGACTCGAAAAACCAAAATCATTTGGTCAGTTATCACCGTGGACTTGTAATTGGTTCTAGGCACTTGCTCTATGGACTGAGTAAATGCGCCGACATGGAAGGTCTAGGCTCTTTTTCGGAGGATGTATCGTATACCATTCCGTGGCGGGAAGCTTTGCTCAGAGATTCTTTAACTTGTGAGGAATATGTATCGTCAGCATTTGATGTGACGATATTCTCGCAAAGAGATGTGACAGAAGAGAGTTTACAATACTTTGACCCTAATAGAAATGCAGCCCCTTCATCTTCTTGGGGCGACGAAATGGTCACAAACATGACCATCGCTCGCAACGTATCCAATGGTGCATACTATAGAGTCATGCGTTACAACGATGAAATACTGTACTTCGAAGAGGTCCCTAATCTTGGCACAGACGGACTAACAGATTTTGAGTATCGGAGACTGTGTTTTGCGCTGAAGAATATCAACGGGCATCCGGTAAGAGCTCAAATTCAAAGTTTGGATAATCTATATGCCAAAATATCTTTGGGTGGGCATCTGCCAAACAGAGAGTATTTTCTGATGTTGCTTTGTTCTTGGCCATGTCGGATGTACTGTAATAAACGCGAATTCATCATAAAAAAAGAGAATTTACTTTTTATCAATGAAGTACTGAAAAACCTAGGTATTGACACTGTAGGAGGTTAATTATGAAAGGCAATGGCGTTCAGCAATACTATGAGGCAATCCGAAACCGTTTGTCCAACTATATAAAGTCGGACTATCTAGCAAACAGCGAAACTTTGCTTACATATGTTGATGATATTTTGGGCGAAAAATGCTCTGCTGGAACTAACATTTCTAGAGAACCGTATATCGAAACATCAGCTTCGTATAAAAAAACCAAAAACGGAATTATTGAATCACAGCATATTCCTGTTCATATAAAGCAATTTTTAAAGAAACTGATTGACAACAAGCTGGGCGTTTTCGCAGACCCTTTCGAACATCAGGTTTTTGCGCTGGAACAGTACCTATCCGGAAAAGACTTGTTTGTATCTACCGGCACCGGTTCAGGAAAAACAGAATGTTTTATTTGGCCCATACTGTCAAAACTTATTGATGAAGCAATTGCCCGACCTGTGTCATTTAAGGAACCAGGGGTTAGAACCTTAATTATTTATCCCATGAACGCTTTGGTTTCTGACCAATTGGGACGATTCAGAAAAATCCTCGGATCTGAGACATATAAGAATTTCTTCGTCGAAGCTTCTCATGCAACTCGCATTCCCCATTTTGGAATGTATACGGGAAGAACCCCTTATGCCGGCGATGCGAAGCTTTCAAGCAGCAGAAAATTGGCTAATACATTTAGAGGTTGTTATCTGGTTTCTCCCGACGCTGATGCAGAAGAACAGCGTCGACAAGAGCTGAATATTGCCGGATTGAAGTCAATAAACAAGTTTCCAGCAAGAAACGGTGAGGACGGTTTAAGGGTATTCATTGAGAACTTAGAGAAAAACGTACACAATCCTTCTCCCTTTGATTCCGAATTTATTACTCGTTTTGAAATGCAGAACTACCCTCCTGATATCCTCATTACAAACTATTCTATGCTTGAATATATGCTGATGCGTCAACGAGAGGCGAATATTTGGGAAAGTACAAAATCGTGGCTACAAGAATCACCTGATAATAAACTTTTGATTGTTCTTGATGAAGCGCATATGTACAGAGGATCTGCGGGTGGCGAGATTGCGCTTCTTTTGGAAAGACTTTTTTCGCGTTTGGAAATCAGGCTTGACAAGGTACAGTTCATTCTAACAACTGCTAGCATGCCTCTTGATGATATGGCATCCATTGATGAATTCTTTACAGGATTGACAGGAAAAGAAAAGGATCAGTATGCGTTATTAACCGGAAGCAAGGAAGAAACGAATGACCAAATAGCGGTTTTAACAAACATTGATGCATTGGCTTCGGTTGGCTCGGATCAAACACAAAATAAAAATGAAGAGCTGAAAAAGATTGTAAGGTTTGCCAAAGTCGTATTTGATTTCGATTTTCCTGAAACCACTACAGTGATACAAGCGCAAGAGTGGTTATATGATAATTTGCCTCAATACGAAGCGTTTGTTAAGCTTAATCTTTTGTGCAGAGATGGGGCCAAATCATATAATGATATACGCAAAGGGTTATTCGGAGATAACACAAAGGGAGCAGATGCGCTTGACGCATTGCTTTCTGTGGTATCCCTTGCTGCAAAAGATGGCAACATTCTGTTCCCCGTTCGGTTACACATGTTTTTGCGCGGATTACAAGGTTTGTACGCTTGTTCAAACCCGCTTTGTCCGCATGCCAATTATTCACAATCAGAAAAATTACCTTTAGGAAAGGTTGTTTCGATTTCGAAGGAAAAATGTGACTGCGGCGGAAGAATTTATGAACTTGTAAATCATGTTAAGTGCGGTGCATTGTATCTTAAAGTGTTTGTTCAGCCGAGTAATTCCGAAGGATTACCGTACTGGTATGTATTCCAAAATCGGGGCTTAAACGGGGATGGTAATTCTCTTAAGGAGATGTTATTGTTTGTTACCCCTAAAGGCTATCAAAAAGGTTCAAAAGATAAGATTGGTTCCTTAGACCCGTATACTGGAAAGCTATATTTGAATAGAAAAGACGACCCCAAATTATTGACGGTCGTTTATACCGATACGCCTGACAAGGATCAATCTTTCATTATGACCATATGTCCTAAATGCAAAAAGCCAATGCATTTAAAAAAGCCGTCGGATTTTTCCACAAAAGGCAATATACCATTCTACAACTTGACAAAAGCACAGTTTGAAATGCAGCCGCCGAAAACAAGCAGTTTGATTAATCAAGGAAAAAAGGTCCTCCTTTTTTCAGATTCACGTCAAAATGCCGCAAAACTTGCTAGAGATTTATCAAAGTCATCAGACGCAGACGCTTTTAGACAGGCTGTTATGCTTGCGTCACTTCTTTTACATGCAGATGGAAACGAACACTCGCTACTGGAATTATACCCTGCATTCATGGATGTCTGTTTGCAAAACAATCTTTCGTTTTTTAGTGGCTCAAGCAAAGTAAAATTCGCAGAGCATAGGCGTATTTTTTCAACAAGAAAGAAACGCGCCGAAAGAAGAGGACGCGGCATCAACTACGCCGATGTCGCACATGAATATTCTATCCTTCCAGATGAATACTACGAGCAATTGCTCACGTTTTTCACAGAAAGTCCACGCTCATTTAAGGATATAGGACTGGGATATTTAGCACCAGTTGATTCTTTATTAGATGTACTCCTTGAAGAATTAGAATACGATGACAACATCGTTATAGATCGTGATGTTATGTATCAATTGCTTGTCCTTTTATTCTGGGATGTTATGGACGACAGTGCTGCTTTGGGCGAAACCATTCCGGATGATATCAGAAGGAACTTGCCAGGCAGAAGCAAGGCAAATGAATTTGGACTTGGATACGATTTTGACAAGGAATTTGATAAGCGCTTTGTTGCTCGTGCAAAGGAAGTATTACAACTTACAGACAAGCAGATGTCGGATCTCACCATCAAGATCAAAGATGTATTCTTTGCTTCATCTGAAAAGAACAGATATTATATTAAACTCTCGGCCGTAAAGATTGTACTCACAGATGATGACTTTGTGTGGTATAGGTGCATGCAATGTGGCAAATTGTCTCCGTTTAAAATTGGCTATTGGTGTGGCGCTTGCTTTAATTCAAATACGCTCACCGAGATTTCAGCGGACGAGCTTTCCAGATTCGATTTTTGGCGTATACCCGTTCTTAACGCTCTTAAAAAGATTAATGCTATTCAGACCATCGATACAGAAGAACATACCGCTCAGCTCTCGCACAAAGAAACGAGGAGCGACACTTGGAGCAGAACAGAAAAATATGAAATGCGTTTTCAAGACATAAATGCTGGGGAACATGGAGAAGAATCAATCGATGTACTGAGTTGCACCACCACTATGGAAGTCGGTATCGATATAGGATCCTTGACTGCGGTGGGGCTTCGCAATATTCCGCCAATGCGGGAGAATTATCAGCAAAGGGCAGGACGTGCAGGTCGAAAGAATGCTGGAATATCAACGATTGTTACCTATGCGTCCGGTGGTGTGCATGATGGTCATTATTTTGCCCATCCAGACGATATGATTTCCGGTACGCCTAGAAGTCCTTGGATTGATAGAGACAATCCCAAAATTCGTCAACGTCATGTTAATATGATGGTCTTAAATGCCTTTATGGGACAGACTGACATGAAGCAAAGGTATGATAGCATCATTGACATAGGAATAGTAACATTTTGTGAAACTTATGGCGCAAGCTTTATAGAGTTTGCAAAAGGATTATCGCTTCCAACATCTGAAACGATTCGATTATTTGAGAAAATAAAAGCCAAAGTTCTTACTGATGGGAAGCGAAATGAGTATATTTCTGGAGATACTGAAACTCCCGCATTTGATGTGTTTTACAGCGAGGGTTTTATTCCGTCGTATTCATTTCCTAAGAACGTAGTTCGTTTCTTTGTTGAAAAAGAATCTGAGAGAGGGAAAAATGCCCCGCGTGACGTTGACTATTCTCCCGAACGTGATATTGCAGTTGCACTAAGCGAATATGCGCCAGGTAGATTTGTTACAATTGATAAAAAAATCTATCGAAGTGGTGGAATATACGCAAATCCTCGCCCTAAGGGATACGAAGCAAATCAGGCAGAATACTATTTTAACAGTAAGGATTACTATTCCGACATTTACGTCTGCACTGAATGCAACTGGTTTGGAAAAAAATCTGAAGACGCAGACAAAGGAGGATTATGTCCTTATTGTGGTGCAACCGTTGAACGCAGAAAAATGTTAAAGCCATGGGGATTTGCTCCTGTAAAAGGTGATCCGGTCCGCCATGAAGATGAGGACGAAGAGTTCACTTACACAGAGGCACCCTACTATTCGTATGTGCCGGATAGCTCTGACCAGTTTACCCCATACAAGACCAGTAATATTCGATTCATTGAACTTTCAGATAAGAATGTGCTTACGGTCAATATGGGAAAGAAAAAGAATGGGTTTAATATTTGTAAAAAATGTGGTGGTGCAGAAGTTGCAAGCGAGAATGATACGGGCAACTATACATTTTCACAGCCGTATCATGATAACAGACCATTATGCAGACATGACGGAACTGTAGAAACAAACATCCTGCTCGGATACGAGTTCTTGACAGACATGTTTATGTTGGACATTGCTTACAACTCAAATAAACTTGTTAGTATGAGGACATCTGAAGAACGAGCCATCCTTCGCTCTGCTGTAACCACTTTACATGAAGCAATAAAGAAAGCCGCTTCTCTCGAATTAGGAATAGATTATAACGAGATCAATGGCGGATGGCGACCTAAAATAAACCCTGACGGTCATTCGCACATTGAAATGTTTTTCTATGACAACCTGACCAGCGGCGCCGGATACTCATCGATGATTGGCTCTATCCTTGACAAGGTGCTCGATAGAGCTCGGCATATATTAAGTGATTGCGAGTGTTCAAGGACATGCAAAAACTGCCTTGATAACTTCTATAATCAACGGAATCATTCTCTGTTTGACCGCCATTTGGGACTTCAGCTTTTGAATTACGCTGAACACAATGAGTATCCAGATAAGTATTCAGAATTGGAACAAGAAGCATATCTAGCACCGTTAATCAAATTGATTGGGGAAGATGATTCTGTTGACATAACGGCTCTTCAAACATTTGAAGTCATACCTGCATTGATGAGAAAGCCAATCAATACCCCTGATCATATGTATTTCAATCCATATGATTTGTCGGATTGGCTGCCTAATTCGTTTATGACTTTTAAAAACAGTTAAATGCTTTTCACCGCTCGCATACCGAGAGGATGAATAATCGGAGGTATTTAGTATGCCCAAAGCGAAAAAAGAAAATATAAAATTGAAGAATTATTCTCCTCTACGGTATCCGGGAGGTAAGGGAAAACTTTACCCTTTTGTTGCTGCTGTGATAGGCAATATGGAAGTCAAAAATCCTACCTATATTGAGCCTTTTGCCGGAGGTGCGGGAATAGCCCTTTCATTGCTTTTTAATGGTATCGTTGAAGAAATAGTGATTAATGATTATGACAAGGCAATCTATTCGATGTGGAAAGCAATCCTTACGCAGACGAACGCATTTATCGAACTAATTAGGAATACACCAGTGACGGTTGATGAGTGGTATCGTCAAAAAGAAGTATATTCCTCTCGCGGCAATAAATACTCTTTGGAACTGGGATTTGCGACATTTTATTTGAATCGAACAAATAGATCTGGAATTTTAAATGCTGGACCTATCGGAGGGTATCAACAAACGGGCAATTATTTGATTGATGCACGTTTTAACAAAGAAGACCTTATCAAGCGTGTGGAAAAAATAGCAAATTATAAGGATAAAATCCACCTTTACAATCACGATATTCGCTCATTTATCAAATCTTACATACCAAAGTATATTGATAAAGCATTTGTTTATTTTGACCCTCCTTACTACAAAAAGGGAAAGTACTTATATAAAAACTTTTTTGATGAAAAAGATCATAGGGATATTCATGACCTGGTTGTTGGACTAGAGTGTCCTTGGATGGTTACATATGATAATGCTCCCGAAATACAAAAAATATATAATGGGTTGCAAACATGGCAATTTGATATGGTATATGGCGTTGCAAATAGTGGACTGAATTCTGAAATACTTTTTATCAGTGATGTTTCATTACTTCCTGAGAAACTGGATGACAAAAAACTAAAAATAAATTTACGGCAATTGTGGTAGGAGTACTTTTGCCTCAAGGATGACGAATAAGTTTGATATGGAAACTTTGGTTATCGATATTTATGCTTTGCAAAAGCCTTCGGGAAACCGCTAAAAACGACGCGCAGTGTCGTTTGCTTAACGCTCTCGTTCGAATCCCTTTTATTAAGTACCGAAAAACAAAACGGACAAGCATATTTTGCTTGTCCGTTTTGTTGGCGGCACAGCTGCAGGTCTAATAGAACTACTGATCGGCAAGCAGTATTGCTTTGCCGTGGTGAATAGAAAATTAAAGTAACAGCGACAATTTTGATAGGCATTACGAAAAAATGCAACAAGTTACAGTTTTTCGTAATGATTTCTAAATATAATAAAAGTCGGCTCGCAACCAACTTTTATTGTTGATTTTTCTGTCAAAATATGTTATAATATGTATTGTAAAATCCAACAAAAATATTTTATTGAACAGAGAGAAAAATATGTTTAACAGAAGAATTGAAATAACAAAAGAAAATGAATCAATCTTATTTATAAATGCTGTTATTGAGAATTTGAGGTATGCCATTATTTCTTTAGACGAAATATTTTATAAGGAAGATTATAGTGGATATTATGATGAACATACTTTCTATTTTTTTCACATCCAAAGCATATTGACGGCGCAAGGGAATATTTATAACGTTTTATTTAATGATTATTTTGGGAAACGCAAAATTTCGTGCGAACGCGTAAGACAAGTAAGGGAAAATTTCGGAATCGATCTTACAAAATTTCCATTGGTGGAAAATAAGAAATTTAGAAACAGCAATGCTCATTTTGACGAACGGTATTATCAATTTAACAACATCGGAGATATGAATATATTACGCGCTGAAACACCAGAAAGCGAGCGACGGCAAATTTTAGAAACACCTCATTTGAGAACGATCGACATAGATAATCGTAAATACTATTCATATGATGCAAACGGAAAACAAATTGTTTTGGACCTGAATGAATTAAGAAACGAAATGTATGGGATGTTATCCGAGTTATGTGTGTGTGATATCAGAAAAGAAAATTGACCATGTTGATTTGGTCTAAACTACCTTTGAAAAACCTTGACTTTTGTCAAGGTTTTTCTTATATGATTTGTTATTCATCTTGACTTTTACGTTAAATTGTGTTAAAATAAGTTAAACGAATTTAATTTGAGGTGTATCAATGACCTTCGCCGAGAAAGTGAAATATGTTAGAGGCGTTTTACTTATTAGCCAGAAAGATCTTGCAAAAGAGTTGGGCGTATCTAACGTAACAATAAATAGATGGGAAAACGGTGTTATCAACCCTTCGTTTCTAACTGAGAAAAAGTTTGAAGCTTTTTGCAATACTCGTGGAATTGAAATTAAGGAATAACATATGTGGTGTGCAAATTGTAACAAAACTTCATATTCAGATGTCTGTGAAGTCTGTGGCGGCAAAACACAGCAAGACACGCCAATAGAATTGTACTGGTGTGATTCTTGTCGTGTTCCAATAATACGCGAGTTATCAGACACTTCTCCGATGATTTGTCCGTCTTGTGGAAAGCCCATTCGTTACCTTGCAAAAGACTTAAGACCAGTTTTTCCTGAAGAACGGTTGTTACTTGAAGTCATAAAGGGCACTCCTCTTGCTTTTATAAATTCTTCGGTATGGGCATCCGGTAGTCGTTATTACATAGATGGAAAAACGGCAAACCTTTCTATAGAAACACTTAAAAAAATAGATGTAGAAAAAGTTGTAGAAACGCAAGCTCAGTATAAAGATAAAAATGACTATTCTTTTTTCAATGGAAATATCAGAACTTTTATCGGTTGCAATCGAGAAAGATTGGATTCAATAAAGAACGAAGCTACTTCGTTTGTTGTTGAACAAGTGAAACGGTTTCCTAATCATAAATTGGTCATTTCTTTCTCAGGAGGAAAAGACTCAACCGTTGTAGCGGATATAGTAACAAGGGCATTGAGTGATCCAAGCATAGTTCATATATTTGGGGATACCACATTGGAATTTCCGATCACATATGAATATGTAAGCAGATTCCGCAAAAATAACCCGATGGCGATTATAAAAACGGCTAAAAATAAGGAGCAAGACTTTTATTCCGTATGCGATGAGATTGGTCCTCCAGCGAGAATGATGCGTTGGTGTTGCACTATGTTCAAAACCGGACCGATTACTAAAGTATTGAATTCTATGTTTAAGGATTCAAAAATACTTACCTTTTATGGTATTCGTAAGCATGAGTCCGCTAGTCGTAGCAAATATGATAGAGTCGCTAACGGGGCAAATGTTAAAATACAAAAACAAACCGTTGCTGCCCCTATATTTTATTGGACCGATATTGAGGTGTGGCTTTATATGCTCGCTGAGGATGTTGATTTTAACGATGCCTATCGTTTAGGATATGACCGCGTTGGTTGTTGGTGTTGCCCCAATAATACAATCCGTTCTCAGTTGTTGGCTAAAGTATATATGCCTGACAGGGCAAAAAAGTGGCGTGATTATTTAATTGATTTCGCGAAACGTCTTGGTAAACCGGATCCCGAAGTGTACGTCGATGACGGCTTTTGGAAAGCAAGACAAGGTGGAAACGGATTGGCTGCAGCTGAAGATGTAAAAATCAGATATACCAACTGTACAGCGGAAGATCATGCAAAAATTTACAAACTAAACAAACCCATAACGGATGATTTTTACTATCTTTTTGTTCCATTTGGAAAAGTAAGCAAAGAGTTGGGGCGAAAGCTTTTACATGAGATTATGGTTTTGGATATTTGCACTAAGGTGCCAATTATGTCTATTCAACCGTTTACTCAGAATGAATATGATTATGCTGTAAAGATTCGCACTATGAATGTCGCAGACCACGATGCGCTACAACGTATGGCGTCGTATCAAGTACGAAAATACAACGCTTGCAGACAGTGCCTAAAATGCGAATCGGTATGTCCTTATGGAGCAATTTCTATTTCTTTAGGGACTTACAAAATCGATGAAAATGTATGTAAACATTGTAAAAAATGCGTTACGCCAAAATATCTTGATGGCGGTTGCTTGATGGATAGGTTCTTAAAATCGAAAGAGGACTAATATGAAGATAAGAGCTCATGAAACTTTTAGCATAAGAAAAGGCTGGATTCATAAGGGTGTTAAGAACATTCTTGTTTATCCGCGTTTATTTACTGATAAAAACATAAATCCATGTGACATTCTCGGAATAGGAACAAACATGGTAAAATCACTTAGATATTGGATGACCGCCGTCGGTATTATGGAAGAAGTGTCCGAGGGCAATCAAAAAGTACAAAAATTAACTCGTTTGGGTGAAATTATCGACGAGTATGATAAATATTACGAAGAAGACGGTACGAACTGGCTCCTTCACTATATGCTTGCAAAAAATGAAGAATTAGCAACGGCGTGGTATTGGTTCTTTAATATATTCAAAATCAATTCTTTCGACAAGCAGTTGTTTGTAAGAGAACTATCTGAATTCTTACATACAGAATACGATTATGATGGCTCGGAAAAAATGCTTGGCGATGAGTTTGACTGCATAATCAAAACCTACTGTTCAAAAGGCAAAGATGTATCCCCTGAAGACATAAACGAATGTCCTTTAACGGACTTACATTTGATTGAAATATCTGACAATAAAGACTATAAAAGGCATACGTCCGATAGAGATGCGATACATCCGCTCATAATTCTTGCAGTTATAAGTGAACAAGCCTATATTTCTAAGAAAAAAGAAGTTTTGATAACCGACTTGCTCAATAAGGAATGTAACGTTGGAAGAATATTTAATCTTGATAGAGCGACTTGTTTCTATTATCTTGAGCAACTACAAAAAGGCGGCTATCTCGAAATAGTAAGAACAGCCGGACTCGACGTTATTCAGTTGAAACAACAATATGATTTTTACGATATTATTGTTTCTTATTATCAAGCGATAAATGGGGTAAACGTAAATGAGTAATTTGGGCAAAATCATAACCCCTATAGAGGGTTTTCAATACTCTGTAAATATCGCCTACGATATTTACGATGATAAGAAGATTAGAAGTTATATTCCTTCTAACAGTTCATTGCAAATTATCGAGGATATTCTTGCGAGCACAGATAATAAATCTACCGACCGCGCGAGGATTCTTACAGGTTCTTACGGAAAAGGTAAATCTCATTTAATTCTCTACATACTTGCTCTTTTGGCGGGCCGAGATAAGGCTTTGTTTTCTACTGCCATCGAAAAGGCAGAAATTGAAAACCCTGATCTGGCAAAGAATATTTGTGATTATTTAGATTCTGAGAAAAGACTTCTTCCTGTAATCGTTAATGCAAATAGCTTAGACATTAAGTCTACTTTGTTACAAAGCCTCAATTCTGCATTGCAACAAGCAAACCTTGCCAATATTATGCCATCTACATTCTTTGATGCCGCAATCTCTAAAATATTGGCGTGGAAAAATGATTTTCCGGAAACGTATAAAGCATTTGAAAATAAAATCGGACAAAGCGGTGAATCTTTTGTCTTAGCACTTAAAGATTATGACCAAAGTCGATATGATCTATTTGTTAGAATATATCCATCTCTCACCTCGGGCAGCGAGTTTAATCCTCTTGCCGGTTCAGATATAATTAGCGTCTATGAAAGTGTTATTGACGAACTGAAACCTCTCGGTTATAACGGCATTTTTGTGGTTTATGATGAATTTGGTAAATTTCTTGAAGGAAGTGTAGATAAATCTTCCGCAATGGATATTAAACTGATTCAAGACTTTGCCGAAAAATGTAATCGCAGCGGGTTAAAGCAATTACACATAATGCTTATTTCTCATAAAAGCATAGAGAACTACATTGGCAAACTGGATAAGAATAAAGTTGACGCTTGGAAAGCCGTATCAAACAGATTCAAGTCTATTTCAATAAACAACGATGAATCTGAAATTTATGATATGGTCGCAACGGTTCTTAACAGAGATAAAAAGCTCTTTGAGAAATACATCGAACAGCATTCCGAACAATTCGATGCACTGAAAAAGGTAATAGAAAGAGATCATTCTTTTACAGCATTAAATGACGAGAACGTAGAAGATTTTGCTCTCAGATGTTATCCTTTGCACCCGTATACACTTTTGTTGCTACCTAAAATATCCGAACTTGTAGCACAAAATGAAAGAACAATTTTTACATTTCTTTCTTCTACGGAACGATATTCTGTACCGTATTTTTTGCGTACCGATAATTCGAACTTTCCGATAATTGAACCGGATTACATTTATGATTACTTTGAAAAATTGTTCAAGGGTGAGCATTATGGTAGTAATGTAAAAAAACAATGGCAAATTACCACTGCCGCTCTATCAAAGTTAAAAGAATACGACAATCCTTTAGCTGAAAAAATTGTCAAAACAATCGCATTGATCTATTGTGTAAACGATTTTGAAATTATTCCGCCAAGTTGGGATATTATTTGCGAAATCTATTCCGTAAATTATCGCTGGGGCGATATAGAGGCTGCAAAAGAAACGCTTAAAAAGGCCCGTCTTCTTATTGAATTACTCTATAAACCTTATGTGCGTATTACGGAAGGTAGCGGTCATGACGTTTTAGGGCTTATCCAACAAGAAGCTTATAAAATAGAAAACATTACGAAAGCAAAAGATGTTTTCAATGATGTTTGCGAAATCAAATATCTATATCCGGTGCAATACAATGATGAAAATGAAGTCATTCGTTATTTTGACTTTCGTTTTATTGATTGCTCCGAATTGCAAAACATTCAAACTGATGGCTTTGTTTTAGATACAAAAGCCGATGGCGTTGTCTTCGCTGTTTTAGTTAGAACACCCTCCGAATTAGAGAGTGCTATATCCCATATCTCAAGCAATCATAATAAAAGGGCTGTATTTATATTGCCCAAAGATTGCTCAGATAGCGATAGTATTGCGATAAACTATCAAGCGATACTTAACTTAAAAAAGCAGTATGAAGGTAAAGAAATAGAACTTATAGAAGAATTGAACTATATTTTGGAAGATAGACAGAATGTAGTAAACTCTTTTATTGATAACTCTTATGTGAGATTCGATAAAAATCTTTCCAACGTCTATTTTGATGGCATTAAACAAGAAGTATACCGCAAGGCTCAACTTTCTCAGTTGTTGTCTGGCATAATGTCGGCAATTTACTATCGTACTCCAAAAATCGTAAATGATTTAATAAACAAAAACCAAATTAGTGCCACAATTAAAAATGCAAGAAATAAGATATTGACGGCAATTCTTATGGGGAATTTTAAGAAAGATATGGGGCTTATTGGAAATGGACCTGAGCTTAATATTCTCAGAAGCGCATTAGTGATTCCCGGCGTATTTATCAATACTGCTGATGAACCGCATTTGGAAATTGAATGTGACGACAAGAAAATAAGACAGATTCTTGCCGAGATAAGAACTCATATTCTTCAATCGTCGTTATCACGTCATAATAATCTCGGTGAGTTGTATGACGTTTTAACTTTACCAGATTACGGATACGGCCTTAAAATGGGCGTTATTCCCATTTATATGGCGGTTGTTATTTCTCAATACAAAGACCATATAACTCTTTCCAAAAAAGGAAAAGAGTTGCCTTTATCCGCAAGCGTTTTGTGCGACATAGAGTATCAGCCGAATGATTACTCGCTTATTCTTGAACAATGGGACGAACAAAAAGATATATATATTGCTAATCTGGAAGATATATTCTCACAATTTGTTAATCCGTCGGATAAGATAAACGGTTCATTTGTATACATTGTTAAGGCGATGCGCAGGTGGTATTTACAATTAACAAAGTATGAGGTCGTCACTAAGAAAGTCTGCAATATAGACGGAACTATATCCGACATGAACCCCAGTGTAATTAAGTTTAGAAATGCTTTGAGTAGTCCTGAGCTTAACTCTCACGAGTTTCTGTTTGAACAGTTGTTTAAGATTTTTGGGAATAATGGCTATGAAAAGCTTATTTCTTCTTTACGCCGTGCATTCCAAGATATAAACACAACGTATAGGAATATCCATCTTAAACTTGCTAATGAAATAAAAAATCTCTTTGGAGTAAAAGCCAACGATAGTTTATCTTCGGTTATCGCTAATTTTTACGATGACCTTAAGGAAACGACAAAAGAACACTTGTTTAGTGGCAAAGCAAGCATGTTTTTGGACATTGCAAAACATCCTAATAACGACGAATTTAAGTTGATTGAAACAATAGGCAGAGCCTTGTTTAACCTTCGTATGAGTGATTTTACTGACGAAATTATGTCTTGCTATATGGCTGAATTAGATAACGTCGTCAAAGAAATAAAGAGGTACGATGAGAAAATTGAAGATAACAGTACTGCTCAGGGTTACAAGATTATGTATACTGACGAGAACGGATCTGAAGTTACAAAACAGTTTGATACAACCGAATATACGGAAAAAGGGCAGTTCTTGTATAACGATATTACGTCTACACTTGAGGAATTTGGCGGCGCAATATCAAGCGATGAAAAAAGGCAAATTCTGTTTAGAATATTGAAAGAGTTAATATGATGATCGGATATTTTGATAATGCGGCAACTACATATGAAAAGCCTGATGGCATGTATGAATACATGGCAGATTTTATGGTGTCTAACGGAGCGAATGTTGGGCGCGGTATATATAATTCTGCAATAACAAGCAGTAAAATTGTGACAGATACTCGCACAAATATATTATCGCTGGTAAATGCACCCGAAAATAAAACAGTCGTGTTTACGCCATCGGCTACGATTGCTCTTAATACTATTATTTTTGGTATTGGTTTGACCGATGGAGATATTGTATATATCTCTCATTTTGAGCATAACGCCGTTTTAAGACCGTTGTATGCGTTGCAAAAGCATATCAAAATAGAAATCAAATATATTCCGATGAAGAAAACGGACAGGTATTCGTTTGATTTAGGACAATTCAAAGCAAATTTGGAGACAGACAAACCTAAACTTGTTATCGTCTCACAAGTAAGTAATGTTTTAGGCATTGAAGCTCCCGTTGTGGAAATAGGAAAGCTTGCAAAACTTAATAACTCAATTATGGTGGTAGACGCAGCGCAAGCATGTGGCATATCGGATTGCGATCTTCATTTTGTGGATTTTTACGTTTTTGCAGGACATAAAACACTGCTCGGTCCAACCGGCATTGGTGGATTTATCTGCAATAAGAACACAAAATTAAAGCCATTCATATTTGGCGGTACTGGAATTGATTCTGCTAATCACGACATGCCTGATACTCTCCCCGAACGCTTTGAGGCTGGGACATTAAACCTATTGTCTATCGTGGGGTTGAATTATTCAGTTAAATGGTTAATAAATAACCGCGACTTTGTAACAAAACAAGAAAATGAAAACTATGAACGATTATCTTCGGTGTTAAATACATTTTCATTTCTTGAAATTGAAACGCCTGTTGATAAATCAAAAAGTATTATCTCGTGCAAAGTAGACGGATTCACTTCGGATGAATTCGGTCGGATTCTTGCAGAACGTGGAATAGCAGTAAGAACAGGGTTGCACTGTGCACCAAAGGCACACGAATATATCGGCTCTTTCCCTGAAGGTCTTGTTCGTTTTAGCATATCGTGCCTAACAAAAGATAATGATTTTGACAAACTTACTGAAGTATTGTCATCTTTAAGCGAAGAACTATTATGATGAGGAGGATATATGGCGCTTAGCGATTTATACATTGCCAAGGAATACAGAAACTTAAAATGTGATGTAATAAATGACTTTTACGTTCCCATTTTAAGCAATGCTGTTATGTATAAAAGGGCTGTTGGATTCTTTAATTCTGCTGCCTTATATGAAATGGCAATAGGTTTAAGACACCTTGTCGAAAAACAAGGAAAAATGGAGCTTATTGTATCGCCAAGATTGACAGAAGAAGATATTCAGTCAATCAATTTGGGATATAAAACACGCGAAGAAGTGATAGAACGAGCACTACTTCGTGACTTTGATGAACCCAAAAGCAAAACTGAATTTCGCAAACTCAACTTGCTTGCAAATCTTATTGCCGAAGGCGTTTTAGATATTAAGGTCGCCTTCAAAATCAATGCTAACTCTGCAGGCATATTCCATGAAAAAATAGGCATTGTTATTGACTCTGAAGGAAATAAAGTTGCATTTACTGGCTCAATGAACGAAACGTACTCCGGTTTATTGCAAAATTATGAGTCAATAGATGTGTTTTGCAGTTGGCGCGATGAAGATTATGATAGAGTCAACATAAAAGAGAACGCCTTCGACAATTTATGGGACAATTTGGATACGGCGATGGAAGTAATTCCTTTCCCTAAAGTTGCAGTAGAAAGATTGAACTCATATAAGGTAGAAAAAACAGACATTATACTCGATACACCGCCTACCGAAGAAGTTGAGAATAAAGACGAATTCTTTCATATTCCATCTTCGATTCATTTGCATAAATATCAGGATGATGCTATTGAAACTTGGCTTAGCAAAGGCGGAAGAGGTGTTTTTGACATGGCAACCGGCACAGGAAAAACTTATACCGCATTGGGTGCTTTGTCAAAACTATCTGCTAAACTACAAAATCATTTAGCCGTTCTTATTATCTGCCCTTACCAACATTTGGTTGAACAGTGGGTTGATGATATAAAAGTTTTCGGAGTAAAACCTTTAATATGTTACTCAAAATATAATTGGAAGAAACAATTAAAGGATACTATTGAAGATTATAAAATGGGAATAATCAATAACTTTTGTGTTATTACGACAAATTCCACATTTGCAACACCTTCAATGCAAAACGAAATTGCTAAGATGGATGGTGATTTTTGTTTAGTTGTCGATGAAGCCCATAATTTTGGAGCGAAAAAGCAATTAGCTTGTATGAGCGAAAAGTTTAATTATAGATTGGCTTTGTCCGCGACAATAAATAGGCATCATGACGAGTATGGAACGCAACGTTTATTTGATTATTTTGGCGATAAATGCATTGAATACACTCTTAAACAAGCCATAAATGAGAACAAGTTGACGCCATACTACTATTATCCTGTCTTAGTTCCATTTACAGAGAATGAGTTGCACGAATACTGTGAAATAACAGATAAAGTCGCAAACATATTAAAGAAAGTACCTCATGGAGATGATTTGCCCCAATCTGCCGAGCGATTGCTAATTAAACGGGCACGTATTATTGCGGGCGCGCAAGAAAAGGTAAATGCCCTAAAGGAAGTTATACAAAAGTATAAAGACAAAAAACATTTGTTAGTCTATTGCGGAGCAACCAAAGTTGAAAGCGAGTATTTATCTAATGACAATATTGATTCAACCGAACAACGACAAATTGATGAGGTAACGTCGCTATTAGGAAACACGTTACAAATGAAAGTTACGCAGTTTACCTCTGCGGAAGATAGCAAACAAAGAGAACTTATCAAGGACGAGTTCTCAAAAGGTGAAATCCAAGCTTTAGTAGCTATAAAATGTTTAGATGAAGGTATGAATATTCCGGGGATAGAAACAGCTTTTATTCTTGCAAGCAGCACTAACCCTAAAGAATATATTCAAAGACGTGGACGTGTTTTAAGAAAGGCACAGGGTAAAACTTATGCAACTATATATGACTTTGTAACTCTTCCGCGTCCCTTGGATGAGTATTCGTATCCGAGTTCGGTGCAAGCAGAACTCTCATTAGTAAAACGTGAGGTCGAAAGAATGAGAGATTTTCAAGAATTATCGGAGAACCCTTCAGATGTTACCGAGGTAATACGTCTATTGACAGAAAAATACAATTTATATTTGATAGGAGATGAATATGAGCGAGTTGAATGAGAAAAAGGAACTTGATCCGACCTTGTTGAGAAAACTTGAGTTTAGAATCTTTAGTTATGAACATGAAAACCATAAAACAAAAAAACTGACAGATTCGGAAATGGTTCAGCGTATCAGAAAACTTATTGACGAATATGTTAGGACGGAGGATCAACAATGATCATTAAGTCAATAACGATTCAAAATTTTCGCCAGTATAAGAATGAGAATAAAATTGAATTTTCTACTGATCCAGATAGAAATGTAACAATTATTTTGGGTGTAAATACAAGTGGGAAAACTACCATTATTCAAGCATTTAACTGGTGTTTATACGAAACGACGTCTTTTAAATCTCGTGATATGCTGTTAAACTCTGAATTAGCAGCCTCTATGCCAGAAAATGGGTATGCGACAGTTCGCGTTCAAATTGTGCTTGTTCATGAAGATAAAGAATTTACAATTGTGCGTGCTCAACGATTCAACAAATTGCCATTTAGTAATAAGGTGCGCGGAGAAAAAACGTCTCTATCCGTTTCTTACAAAGAACCAAATGGAAACAGTTATCCAATAACGCCTTACGAGTGTCAAAACACAATAAATAAAATTCTTCCTGCGGGACTATCTGATTATTTCTTTTTTGATGGCGAACGAATTCAAGATATTAACAATAAAAAGGATGTTGTATCTGCCGTGCGTGGTCTTATGGGATTAGATGTGGCAAAAGTCGCTGTGGACCATTTGGATCCTAATAAATCAACTTCTGTTATAAGAAAACTTCAATCTGAATTAAAAGGAAGCAGTGATAGTGAGACTCAAAGATTACAAACAAAACTTGATCAAACTATCGTTGCTTTGGAAAATAGCAGAAACAGACTAACTCAAATTGAAGCAGAAATTGCTTTTGCTAAAGAAGAGCGTGAAAGAATATCTGATGTTCTGCGTGGAACCGAAGAAGTTCGAAACTTGCAAAAACTACGCGATGATTTAATGCGTAACCGTTCTGGCGCCGAGGCCGGAATTAGAGGAGCCCAAGAGCGATTGGTCAATGATTTTAATAGGGATTATTTCACATTCTTTATTCACCCCCTCCTTCGTCGAGCTCAAAAAGTTTTGGCTGATGCATCTAAACAAATGGAAGGTATTCCTGAAATGAATGCAAAAGCAATAGACTACATTATAAAAAGAGGTCGTTGCATTTGTGGATGTGATCTAACGAAAAATCAAGGGGCAATCGAGAATATTGAATATGAAAAAAGCCTCCTCCCGCCTCAACATATTGGGACAATGGTTCGTTCATTCAAGGAAACTTGCAGTATGATTGTTTCTCAATGCAGAAGTGCGTCATTAAAAACTACAATCCTTAATGATTATTCTGACATTCGCCGCTTTCAAAGAGGTATCGGTGAAATTGTTGATAAATTAAAAATAATTAGTGACAAAATTAAAGAGCATGGTTCTGTCAATGTCGCTCAAATTGAAAATGATAATTCTGCGAATGAGCGTACGCTTGAGAATAAATTGAGACAGCAAGGAACAACCGAAAACGAAATAAAATCTTATGAGAGAACAATTGAAGAAACGCAAAGACTCATTAACGGTTTGGCTGTACAATGTAAGCAAAACGAACTTTTAAGAAGAGAAATTGAATATGCTACAGCGGTTTATGAATGGTTTAAGGAATCGTATGATAAGCAAGAAAAAGAGGTAAAGCAAGATCTTTTAGATAGTGTAAACAAAATATTTGAAAAAATGTACCATGGTTCGCGTCAAATTACGATAGATGATAATTACCGTATTCAGCTTATTACGTCTGTTGGTGACGAAAAAATTACGACAGACGAATCAAAAGGTTTAGAAGCGGTTAAAAACTTTTCTTTCATAACAGGTTTGGTTGATTTGGCTCGTAAAAGAGCGAGAAAGGTTGAAAAATCACCGTTTTCTAATGAACCGGATATTTTTACGACCGAACCATACCCGATTGTTATGGATGCTCCATTTTCAAATGTTGATGAAATACATATAAACAATATTTCAAGTATTTTACCGGAAATAGCAGAACAAGTAATTTTAATCGTAATGAAAAAAGATTGGACCTATGCAGAAAAAATGATGGGTGAAAAAGTTGGTGCAAGTTACTATATCGAAAAGGTAAATAATTCGGATACCTACTCAACTATAAGGAGGGCTTAATATGTTCGATGGGGATATCAAAATTACTGGGAAACATGCTACTTATATTAAATTTCTTGCATCAAAATCTGTTCAATTAAACAAGAACATACCTTGTGCAGGAGTATTTAAAAGGTATATTGATGTTTATATCGCAGGTATAACAATAGGCTTGGTGAAAAACTTAAAATCATCGGTTGACAATTCTGTTGAAGATTCTGCTAATATATTGGCTTCTGCGGTAATAAATGAGCAAAGTAAATTGAAAATATTATATCGCATAATGAACCTCATAGACGATACTTCTTTGACCTCTGATGAGAGAATAGATCTAGCGTTTCGCTATGACGCAGACGAAGAATACATAAAAAAAGGAATGGAACTGTTTAATAGTTATGCGCGTGGTGGCATTGAATGGATATATGGAGAAATAACACAAAATGCCACAACAAACGATGATTATTTGGAAAAATTGGCCAATTTAGTAAAGGATTTTAGTCAAAATTACGAGGACGCCATTAATAGCTAAAAGAAATAGAGAGGAGCTTATGTTAAAAACTTCCATACGTTTTTTTGAGGATATACCGGTTCGTGCGGTCTGGGATGATGAAACTACTAAATGGTGGTTTTGTGCTGTTGATATTGCGGAAGTATTAACAAAAAGCAAAAATCCTCGTATATACTGGGCACAATTTAAGCGTCGTAATTCTCAGTTGATTACAATTTGTAAACAACTGAAATTAACCGCTACTGACGGGAAAAAATACATGACTGATGTGGTTGATGATGTGGGTGTTAATGCCATTATTGCACTTATCCCCGGTAAAAAGTCAATAGTGTTTGAAAAATGGCTTAAAGGAATGGGAACATCTATTGATGACAAAAGCAAACAAAAAGCATATGAACTGTTTGAATCCGGACTTATAAATACTATTGAAATCGGAACAGTCAAAGGCTTACAACAAATTCACGCGTATTTATTCGGCGGATTATATGATTTTGCCGGGCAAATCCGCACGCTTAATATTGCAAAAGGTGGCTTTGCGTTTGCTCCCGCTATGTTTTTACAGGATAATTTGCGATTGATCGAAAAAATGCCAGAAGATACGCTCGAAAATATAGTAAAAAAATACGTGGAAATGAACGTCGCTCATCCGTTTATGGAAGGAAACGGTCGAAGTACTCGTATCTGGCTGGATTTAATTCTGAAAAAGAATCTAAAAAAATGCACCGATTGGAGTAAAATCGATAAGAAGGAATACCTTACGGCTATGCAGGAAAGCCCTGTGGATTCCTCGCATATTTACGTACTTATAAAAGGAGCATTGACCGACGATATAAACAACCGCGAAATCTTTATGAAAGGAATCGACTACTCTTATTATTACGAGCAAGTTGATTAAATTTAGGAAAAATATGATAGATCTACTTTCAGAATTAAAAGCGAAAAAAATACAAATCGAATTGCCATCTCATCTTTGGCATAACGTAACTCCAAAAGTATTAAAAATAATTCAAGAGACGAAATGGAAGACATTTAAATTTTTTGAGAAAGAGAAACATAGTGCCGAGATAAAAAAAATAAATAATAAAGTAGGTGGAATTTACGTTTTTTATGTTTCGCCTGAAGTGATTCCTCAAAATCATAGAATCATATTGTATGTTGGGCGTGCACGATATACATGTAGCCAGAATTTGCGTAAAAGAATAAATGAATACTATAGTTATGTTCCACCTGACTATCGAAGACCCAAAATTGCCAATATGTTTCAAGAATGGGGTGACGATGTATATTGTAGTTATTTGGAGTTAAAATGTTCAAATGATACAATAGATTTAATTGAAAAAGAATTGATAAATAAGCTCTTACCATATTGCAATGATGAAATACCAGATCAGAAAATACGGAAGGCAGTAAAAGCAGCGGGTTTACAATAAAGCGGAGATTATAATATGAATAAAATTGCATTTAGAGAAAAATCGGGAGATTGGATCTATTATTTAACTTGGTTGACGTATAAAGAGGTCGAATTATACGTTAAGCGAATTGATAAGGAATTACATCAGTCTAACTCTTTGAATGATATGATTCAAAGGAGTTTGACCGACAATGTAAAGAAAATTGCGACATATATAGAAAAACAGCCTGAACATTTTTTTAATGCTTTGGTTTTAGCTATTTATGATGGTGATCCACAGTGGCGTGAAATTGAGTTGGAATATGATGATGGTGAACAATACAATCTAGGTATTTTAGATCTAAATGGAGAAGAAAAAATATTCCCAGTGGACGGTCAACATCGAGTTGAAGGAATAAAGGAAGTCTTACGGCGAAATGATGATGGTAAATTTGATGATGAGACGATACCGGTTATATTTATAGGTCATAAAAAAACATCTCAAGGAATGCAGCGTACTCGTAGATTGTTTAGTGCTTTAAATAGATATGCCAAACCTGTTACATTAAATGATATTATTGCTTTAGATGAAGATGACATCATTGCCATAGCGACAAGGCATCTTATAGAAAACAATAGATTGTTCCATGAGGAAAGATTAAATAATCACAAGCAAAAAGCCATTCCGGATAAGGATAAAGTTGCATTTACAAATATTATTTCATTATATGAATGTAACACGGAACTGTTAAAATATTTTTTAAAAGATAAAAAAGTTTCGTTTGATGATAAAGAACTAAAAGGGAAAAGAAAAATTGAAGAGTATTGTCGTGTTAGGCCGCCAGAAAATGAAATAAATTCATTTTTGGGTTTTGTTGATAATTACTGGATTGCTTTTTCTGAAAATATTGACGAAATAAAAAATTATTTATCGATTGAAGTTGATAAACAACCAGCAATGATGTATCGTAATAAAAGTGGAGGAAATTTGCTATTTAGACCCATAGGCCAAAGGCCGTTCGTGTTATGTGCATTAGCTCTATTTGACAAAACAAGAAACATGAAAACCACGATGCAAACCATGAATAAAATTAATTTTGAGATAGATTCTGATATATGGAAATTTATAGTCTGGAATCCGATAAACAAAAAAATGATTACATCTTCAAATGGTGCTTTAATTGAATATATGTTAAAGTATTTTTCTGGCATCGAGTTATCTGATAAAGAGATGTTAAAAATGGAAGCGGATTTTAAAGGGATGAAGGGGGACGAAAACTTAACAAATGACGATATTTTTGAGATATTAAGTCGATATAAAGTATGAGTTTTGGATTCTCGTGGCTTATTGCAAATTACTGAGTTGATTACAAAATGTAAACAACTGGTCTAGTGAAGTATATTTAAGCAAAACGTACATTAAAAAGAAGTTTGATATCGATCAGACTTCTTTTTTTGTGGACGAGGCTTATGCACTGAATTTTCTAATATAAATTGAGGGTGATTGAAAAAGCGGGATACCACTCTGTGTGAAATTTTTATGAATTTTTCCAAAAACACCCCAACAAACAGCTTAAAACTTTCCAATAATAGTGAGGGGGTATAAAAACTTTTGCTGAACACCCCGCCAGACAGTCGGTAACTTTCCAATAATAGTAGAGAGGAGTTTCTCGGCTGTTGCTCATAAAGGGAGTAACTGCAAAAACAAACGAAATAAGGAGCGAAAACGATGAAGCCAAACACAAGTTAAAGAATCTGCAAAGGATAATAACGCGAAATCGACAAGAAAATAGTTAGGTATTCGACACCAAAAAACAAGCAGGATAAGGTTTTTGCAATCTATTTCAAAAACGGAACTCGAAACAAGTCGGAAACCGACTTTTCGAAAAGGGCAACGTTTGCTCGTATCCACAAGAAGAAATTGCCCTGCTCTTACTAAAATATCGGCGGACTAACAAAAAAGCACTTGACTTACGCACACAAAGCGTGTAAAATATAATCGTCGTATAGATACGATTATATATTCACGGAGGAATGAAAAGATGGCAAAGTCAAGAAAGGAAAAAGACAAAAGATACGAAGAACGGCACAAGGAAGAACGCAAAGCCAAAAACGTTATATGGGGAACGAGCGTTCCGAGAAAAACGGCGGAAGAAATAAACGAGTTTCTGAAAAAGTGCGGCTATACGAAGGTAGAACTTATACAGGCGGGCTACGAAGAACTGTTAGCCCGACACGATACCGCCTTTGCAAAATTAAAGGACGGCTACGACGACTTTTTCGAGAGCGAACTTACGAAATTCGCAGAAGAAAGAAACACAAACAAAACATAATCCGTAAGACGAGATACTCTCGCCTTGCGGAAATCTGAGATAAGGAGGATTTTGCGGTAATGGTGAGAGAACATTACAGCCATCAGGAAAGAGAACATAGTATCCGCGCAATAAGTATGAACGTTGAAGCGGATACAGATACAAGAAAACACCGTTGAGGTCAATCTGTCAACGGGACACAAAGAAAAAGGCAGATTAAATCTGCCGAAAGAAAGAATACAAACAAGCGCAAAAATTTTAGCCGATATTTTACTCGACTATGCGAGAAACGGCGGTAATATGGACGATTTAGCGCCCGAGAGCGTATTCGGCAGGAGGAAGCAATGAAAAAGCGAGTAGTGATATATGCAAGATTCAGTTCGCACAGTCAGACGGAACAGTCTATCGAAGGACAACTTCGGGAATGCTACGAGTATGCAAAAAGACAAGACCTTCTCGTTGTAGCCGAATACATAGACCGTGCGCTCACGGGGACTACGGACAAACGACCGGAATTTTTAAGAATGATTGAGGACAGCAAAAAGAAAACCTTTGACTACGTCCTTGTTTACCAACTTGATCGCTTTGCCCGTAACCGTTACGACAGCGCGAATTACAAAGCAAAGTTAAAGAAAAACGGCGTGCGTGTGCTATCTGCAAAGGAAAACATAACGGAAGACGCAAGTGGAATTTTAATCGAGGGCGTGCTGGAAAGTATGGCAGAATATTATTCCGCCGAACTTTCGCAAAAGGTAAAACGCGGAATACGGGAAAGCTACGAGAAAGGTTACTTTATCGGCGGATACGGATTATTCGGCTATGACATCGTGGACAAAAAATGGACGATAAACAGTTACGAAGCGGATATTGTCAGAGATATTTTTACAAGATACAAAAACGGCGAAAAGGCGAAAGAAATTATTGCAAGGCTGAACGGACAAGGCATTAAGACGAAAGCCGGTTCGTCGTTCAATATGAACAGTCTTGCAAGGATAATCCGCAACGAAAAATACATCGGGAAAGTAACTTCGCACGGCACGGTTTACACTAACGTCATACCGCCTATCGTGGACGAAGAACTTTTTTATGAATGCAACGCCATTATGGACAAGCATAAACATAAACCGCGCGACAGTAAGAGCGAACAGCCATATATTTTAAGCGGAAAATTGTTTTGCGGATTTTGCGGTAGTCAGATGACCGCCGAAACGGGAACAAGCCATACAGGTAAACTTCATCACTATTACAAGTGTTTCGGAAGAAAACGCAACAAACACAGTTGTAAAAAAGCAAATTACAGACAGCAAGACCTTGAAGATCTGGTATTCGGCACGACGGTTAAATACGTTCTGCAACCCGACGTAATTCAAACCGTTGCCGAACAGGTCGTTTCAAAATTCAATTCGGAGATAACAAAGACCGCAACGCTTGAAAATCTCGAAAACGAGTTGAAAGCCAAAGAAAAAGCGATAAACGCACTGCTTGCCGCCATAGAACAAGGCATAGTGACTAAATCCACCAAAGAACGACTGATTTCTCTCGAAACGCAAAAAGAGGAATTAGAGAGTAAAATTTCGCTTGAAAAGGCTCGGCAGATAAAACCGCTCGAAGTGGACAAAGTAAAAACGTTTTTAACCTATTTTGCCCGTAAAAAGTATGAAAACGGGCAAGAAAAAAACGAGTTTTTCAACTCGTTCATAAACCGTGTTATTTTGTATGACGACAAAATTTTAATCTTTTACAACACTGGCGAAAATAACCCGACGGTAATTAAGAGGAAAGACACGGAAGAACTTATTTCGCACCTTAACGACATAGCGAGCAACGGCAAAATCGCAACAAACGACTGTCCGAACGCAACGGGAAACAACAGCCCCATCGTACAAAAGGAAAACTCGCTTGAACCTCAAGGGTTCAAACGAGTTTCACTTGGCGGAGAGAAAGGGATTCGAACCCTTGCGCCAGTTTCCTGACGACCGCATTTCGAGTGCGGCTCGTTATGACCACTTCGATATCTCTCCAATCTGATTACGTCGGGGAAATGCCCAACGTGTGTAATATACAACATTTCGCCGGATTTGGCAACCATATTGCGGTAATTTTGCAAAAATCCTTTAATTCCGATAGCCGCAAGAAATAAAGAAGTAATGCGCGGCAAATACTTTGTAAAGAAACGACTATCCGAAAAGCATAATGGGATAAGGAAACGGGGATTTTACAGGTCGGACGATGAAAAAAGTCCGACTTTTTTTGTCATAAGGAAGCGAAGGGCGCGGAGAGCGCCGACGGCGTAAACGTCCTTGCAGCAGGCCTCGTGAGTGAGAGTCAGGGTTTCGTAATTGCCGAAAAACGAGATTTCGTGTTTACCGACTGCCGTGCCGCCGCGAATCGAATTTATCGAAACGTCTGGCGTGTTTTCGTCAACGCAAGACGACTTTATAACGTCCGCGAGCATTTTGGCTGTGCCGGACGGGGCGTCGAGTTTTTTCTTGTGGTGGGTTTCCGTGACGTTGACGTCGAAGCCGTCGAGTAATGACGCCGCGAGCGCGACAAGGCGCGACAAAACAGACATACCGTGGCTTAAATTCGCCGTCTTGAAAACGGCTATTTTTTTGGCAGCAACCGCGATTTTTTCGTTTTGTATATCGGAGTGTCCCGTCGTTGCGACAAGAAGTTTCGTATTGTTTTTTACACAATATTCGAGCACGTCGGAAAGTGCTGTCGGCGTTGAAAAATCGACCACTGCGTCCGCGGGAACGGCAACGTTTTTAATGTTTTTATACAGCGGAAAACCCGTTGAAATTCCCGTGCGGTTTACGTCGACGCCGGCAACGATATTTACGTCCGTCGCTTCTTTTGCAACCTTCCAAAACGTTGTGCCGAGTCTGCCGCACGCGCCGTTTAATATGACGTTTATCATACTTTAACTTAAAAAATCGTCAATTAAAACGTCTAATTTGTCGGAATTCGCTTTTGACATTTTTGTGAGCGGCAAGCGCAGAATATTCTTGCAAAGCCCGAATTTATTGAGCGCGTATTTTATGGGGATGGGGTTGACTTCCGAAAATAATCCGTGTATCAGCGGGTTGATTTTCAACTGCATTTTCGCCGCTTTGTCGTAGTTGCCGAGAAGGGCGGCTTTTGTCATATCTGACACGAATTTCGGGAACAGATTTGCCGCGACGGAGATAACGCCCGAAGCCCCCATACACATTGCCGGGACGGTAAGGTTGTCGTCGCCCGAAAAGACGTCCGCGTCGCCCGACAGCATTATCGTGTCGGACATTTGCGAAAGATCCCCCGCCGCTTCTTTGATGGCGACGACGTTTTTAATTTTTGCAAGTTGTCGGAAAGTGTCCGGCAGAACGTTGACGCCGGTGCGCGCCGGCACGTTGTAAACGATAACGGGTTTATCGACGGAATTTGCAATTTCCGAGTAATGCGCGACAAGTCCGCTTTGCGTGCATTTGTTGTAAAACGGCGTAACGACAAGCAGGGCGTCCACTCCGAGCGACGAGAAAAGTCGGCTAAGTCGCACAGCCGATTTCGTGTCGTTCGAGCCGCTGCCGACGATGACGGGGACGCGCCCGTCCGCGGCCTTTACCGAAAACTTCACGACGTCGATTTTTTCGTCTTCCGACATCGTTGCGGCTTCGCCCGTGGTGCCGAGTATAACAAGAGCGCCCACGTCGTTTTCAATTTGAAAATCGATGAGGCGCCCGAGAGAATCGTAATCGACGCCCGAATCGGAAAACGGGGTAACAAGCGCGGTAGCGCAGCCTTTGAAAATTGACATTTTCGCCTTGACCTTCTTAAAAGATTATTACCGATTCGGGTTATTAAACTTTTGTGAAATCGTGAATTAAACGAGATTTTCCTTTATAAGCAATTCGGCAATCTGAACCGTGTTGGTTGCGGCGCCTTTTCTTATGTTATCGGCGACGCACCAGATATTGACGCCGCTGTCGACGCTGTCGTCGATGCGGATACGACCGACGTAAACGGGGTCGGTATTTTCGATATCGACGGGCATCGGGTACTTGCAGTTTTCGATATCGTCGATGACGACGAGTCCCGGGGCGTTTTCAAGGCATTCGAACACGCCTTTAAGGTCGCAAGGTTTCTCAAACTCGATATTTATGCTTTCGGAATGGCCGTGGAAAACGGGGACGCGGACGGTGGTTGCGGTGATTCGCATATCGGGCGCGTGCAGAATTTTGCGCGTTTCGTTGACCATTTTCATTTCTTCTTTGGTGTAGTGGTTGTCGCAGAACACGTCGATTTGCGGCAGGCAGTTTGCGAAGATTTGGTGATTGAACTTTTTGGGCGGGACGCCGTTTATGCCGTCTTTAAGGTCGTTGTAGCCCTGAACGCCCGCGCCGGACACCGCCTGATAAGTGCTGTAAACCACTCTTTTAATAGTATATTTGTCGTGCAGGGGTTTTAATGCCACCATAGCCTGAATCGTGCTGCAATTCGGGTTGGCGATGATGCCTTTGTTCCATCTGACGTCTTCGGGGTTGACCTCGGGCACGACAAGGGGAACGTTCTCGTCCATACGCCAGCAGCTGCTGTTGTCGACGACGGTTGCGCCGATACTTGCAAAAATCGGGGCGAATTCCTTTGAAACGCTTGCGCCCGCGGAAAACAACGCGATGTCGATTTTTTTATCGACGACGTTTTCTTTCGTGAGTTCGATAACGGTGTGCGGTTTTCCCATGAAATCAATCACCTTACCGGCGCTTTTCGCGCTTGCGTAAAGATAATAGTTTTCGACGGGAAGGTTTCTTTCCGCTAAAACTTCCAGGAATTTATTGCCGACCATACCCGTTGCGCCGACAACCGCCACGTTATATTTTTTCATAGATACCTCCAAAATCGGAAAGGTTCGAATAACCTCTTTAATAGTTTAATATGGTAACACACGAAAGAGACTTTGTCAAATGCTGATATATACATAGTATTATTTTTCGTCGATTCGTGTCAAAAGCCGACAAAACTCCGCGATAAATTCTTGATATATTTCTTTTTATAGTGTAAAATGGAAAGACAACAAATGTCGGAGCAAAAAATGAACAAAACTAATAAAACGAACAATAAAAACAAAAAGGAAGAATTAAGCCCTTTGTATAAAAAACTTTCGCTCGGGCCCGAAATCCGCGCGGAAGAACCGAAGGGGGTATATCCCAAGGGCCGCGTGAAACAGGTTTTTGCGGTGATGAGCGGCGAGATGAACTCGCTTATGAGAGTGAACGCGTGGTTTTTGCTGTTTGCGATCCCGCTCTTTTTCGTGCTTTATTGGTGCAGTAATTATTTCACGAGCCTTGCGACGTCGAAGTTCGATTTTATGGGCAACGTCGGCATGGCGTTCCCGGGCGGGGCGGACACCCTGCAACAGGCGCAGATTGCCGTATACGACGCGTGGCAGATCGTGTTTTATCTGCTTGTCCCCGCAATCACGATTACGTTTATCGGGATGGCGGGCGCGTTCAACTGTCTGAAAGCCTTTATGTGGGGCGAAAAGGTTGAAAAAATCACGAAAACCTTCTTCAAAGGCGTCAAAAAATATTGGTGGAAATACCTTATCGTTATGCTTGTCGATTCGCTTCTCGTGCTTGCGCTCGGCAGCGCGTTCGTATTCTTCCTGAAATTGAAGGTGATGGGTGCGCTCAACGCCGGACACTGGGTGATGATAATCGTCGTGTGTCTTGTTGAGTTTTTGCTGCTTTACGTCAACATGCAACTTCTGCCGATGATTGCGGAAGTCGACTTGCCACTCCTAAAACAGGTCAAAAACTCGATCCTTTTCAGCGTGAAACTTGCGCCGATAGGTCTGCCGTTGTTCCTTGTATGCCTTGTGCCGATTGCGTTGTTCTTTGTCAAGAGCAGTTTCTTCTCGATAATCTGGCTTGTCGTGATGATGATGTTCGGCACGACTTTGTACGGGCTTACGTTCACGGCGTTTTCGCAATGGGCGCTCGATAACGTGCTTACCCCGCTTTATATGATGACGCAGCAAAAACCGTCGTCGAAGAAAGATAAAAAGGCAAAACAAAACGCGGTCACGGCACCCGTAACGGCGGAAACCGAAAAACCCGTCGCAAACGCAAACGGCAATCCCGCGGAAAACCGGAACGGAAAAAAGGCAAAAGGCGGAAAAAAATAATTGTACGAGATACTTGCAAAGTATTATGACGATCTGATGGGCGACTTTGACTACGACGCGTACGAAAAGTTCGCCCTTGAAAATCTGAAAGACGTTTGGGGCGGGTTCGGATACGATCTGGCGTCCGGCAGCGGCGAAATGGCAATCCGCCTTAAACGCAACGGGTTCAAGGTCGTCGGCGGCGACGTTTCGCCCGAAATGCTAGAAAAAGCGACCGAAAAAGCAAGAAAAGCACGCCTTGACGTGCCGTTTGTTTTTTCCGACCTGAACGATTTACACCTTGAAAAAAAGTGCGATTTCGTGACGGCTGTCTGCGACGGATTCAATTACGTCAAGGGGAAAAACCTGGCGGCGGCGTTTAAGGAAATTTACTCCGCGTTGAACGACGGCGGTATTTTTATTTTTGACGTGAGTTCCGCCAATAAACTTGAAAACGTACTCGGAAACAACCTTTTTTACGAGGACGACGAAAACCTGACGTACCTTTGGCAAAACACGAAAAAGGGCGAAAAAATAAAAATGGATCTGACCTTTTTCGAGCGGGACGGCGACGTTTATCGCCGCTTTGACGAAAGCGAATCGCAATATATACACAAAACGAAAGACGTCGAATCCGCATTGACGGCGGCGGGCTTTTCTTATCGATTTTTTAACGAAAAATTCAAAAAATTTACGGAGCGTTGCAACAGACTTATCGTCGTTGCGAAAAAATAATGGACGTTATAAAAAGATTTATGCTGTTCGACAAGACGATTCTCGTCAGCGTGATTTCCGCAAAGGAACTTGTCGACAAAGCGATAAAAATTCACTCTCTTTCCCGTACCGCAGCGGCGGCGCTCGGCAGGACTCTTATCGTCGGCGCGTATATGGGGACGGAACTTAAAGACGACAAACAAAAATTGTCGATTACGATTAACGGCGGCGGTCCGCTTGGAAGAATCGTCGTGCTGTCCGATTACGGCGCGAAGGTCAGGGGCTACGTCGAAAACCCCGCGGTCGAACTTCCGCTGAACGGAAAAGGAAAACTCGACGTGGGCGGCGGCGTCGGCAAAAACGGCTATATCAGCGTCATAAAAGACCTTGGACTGAAAGAGCCGTATTCGGGAAGATGCCCGATTGTCGACGGGGAAATCGCAAACGATTTTGCGTATTATTTCACGGTGTCCGAACAACAGCCGTCGGCGGTGGCGCTCGGCGTGCTTGCGGCGGATAACGAGTGCGTGTCGCTGGCAATATCC
>OQWI01000019.1_pt1 | contig 71012 bp, 60 predicted proteins | sample 1691551 | NCBI WGS metagenome assembly OQWI01 (sample SAMN03418259, study PRJEB22391) | human gut metagenome | biome: human-gut; feature: organic feature; material: feces | host: Homo sapiens | place: Tanzania | collected 2013-01
CTCCATACCGAAGTACCATAAAAGAGGTATATTGAAGACATATAAAAAACTGTTAGAACAGCCTTCTCAATTTGAGAAAGTTCACGAAAATTGAAGAAATGATTTTGTAGAAGGTTTTGAGACAGGATCAAAAAGAGCGGATCTCTCCGCTCTTTGTCTATGAATTAAGTTAAATACCTTAATCGATTACCACCAAGCTTCAACCTGAGCACCGAACATATTGTCAGATGTCTGGCGAACCCACTCATTAGTAGGTCCGATGTTCATATTGTCACTTACACTTACGTGTGATACGTAGAATCTGAACTCAGGACGTGACCAGAAGTTTGAAGCATCAGGGCTGATTGCATAAGCTAATGTGTACTTAGATCCGTGCTTTGAAACGTATGACTGAACACCCTTATCATCGGTATTTGCAGTCTTCTTATCAGCGAACCAACCTACTTCTGCTAATAACTTGGTCATCTTAGTTAACTGGTAGTATGGACGAACTACTAAGTTTACAGATCTCTCACTGTCATATGACTTGAAGCCTGATGAGTGAGCGTACTGTACAACATGGAACATACCAAACTCTTTGGTAAAGTGTACATCACCCCAGTTGATTAATCTCCAGCCTTGGCCTTCATCATAATATACTGATGAACCTGTACCGTAGTGAACGTCAGCTGCTGATGAACCTGAGAATGACTGAACAACAGTCTTGTTAAAACCACCTAATAAGCCGATGTTTAACTCAGCACTTAAGTTTAAACCATCACCAATGCTGTTTTCTTTTTCAATTGTATATGTTCTGTAGGAACCGTTCTTATCCTTCTCAGCCTCTAAGTAGGTTGAGCCTAACTGTAAAGAAGCACCATCCCATACAGGGAACTCGTAACGAACATCATAGGTATTTACCTTAACTTTTGCTGGCTTGTTACCATCATCTTTCAGTCCCTTATATTTATATTCAGACTTCATTGAATAGATATTAACCTTGTCTTTTTTAGCATCCTTATCATTGCGAGTCCATGCTAAAGAAATCTTACCTGGACCTAAAACAACGTTCTCTAAACCTACACCGGTACCTGAAACATTGTAGTAGTACTCATCAAGGATATGGATATCTTCACGCTTGTAGTAACGCTTACCAATCCATAAGAAATCATCACCCTGGCCTAACAGGTTCTTAGCACCAGCCCATGCCTGACGGCAAGATAGGTTAGTGTTCCAATCTGTTTCGTTGCCGTCACCGCCATGAGCGATCATTCCATATACAGAATATGTAACATCATCAACTTTAGCTACATCAGCACCTAAACCAAACTCCATAAAGGTGTCATTTTCGTTACCTAAACGGCCTAATTTCACAGTATCAGTTTTTGAGCCGAAAGCACTGTTACCGTGCATTACACCAGATCTCATGTAACCGTTAAAGTTTGCATTAGGTGTGAAGTCAGCCTGAGCAGGCATTGCAAAAGCAGCAGCTAGAACAGCAGCTGCCAGAAGATTAACTTTTTTCATTTTTTACATCCCATAATAAAGCTCCTAAAGCGTGGAGCTTTAGTAATTGAGGGGGTATAAAAAGTAAAAAATTAAGTACAGAGAATGGAGGTGAGGCGTTTTTTGGGGGAGGTAAAAAAGGAAGAACAGAGCAGAATTTTTAAGCTGTCGCTTGTCTCCAAGGTCGCGCCTCAATCCAGGCTTAAAGTTCATAAAAAGCGCTCAAAAGCGCCTCAGAGCAAGGGCCTGCGGTCCTTTTCCACCCCGTCCTCGTTCCCCACCTTTCTCCACACCCAACCTACCTCCATACCGAAGTACCATAAAAGAGGTATATTGAAGACATATAAAAAACTGTTAGAACGACCTTCTCAATTTGAAAAAAATCACAAAGTTTTTTGATGAGAATTATTTTTGGAAGATTTTCAGAATTAAAAAAAAAGAAAAGCTCGGAACACAATCACCTGTCCGAGCCTACTTTTAGATCTTTATTACGAATGACTTTATTAAGTTTTAAGATAATGGTGCAAAAGCACTGATTGCAAACGTTGCAATTGCGGTTAATACTGTAATAAAAATCAAAAAGGTGTTGGTCTTAGAAATCACTTCATTCCCTCCGATAAATGCTTTCATATTCTAATTTCTTATGTTTGTTATTTTTATTTGTATGTTTTATTTTTCAAGCAAACGCATTCTAAACGTTTTCAATAATAAAAAAAATTACAGGGGCATATTCTGTGACACAGCCCCTGTTTGCAAATTTATTATTGTGATCTTTGTTCCTATTTCTTAGGAGGAACAGAACCTTCAGCGTTCATATTCATGAGCTTGCTCTTGTGAGCGTTTACAACAGCCTGCATGATGATGAATAAGCATAGCAGTAAACCTACTACGATCTTGGTCCACCAAGCTGAGAGAGTACCCTGGAAGGAGATCAGGGTTAAGATAGTACCTTGAATCATTACACCTAACAGAGTACCAGGCATGAAGCCTACACCGCCCATTAACTGAGTACCACCGATAACAGATGAAGCAATAGCATCCATTTCCATACCTAAACCATGTAAGGTATAGCCAGATAGCATGATCCATGAGTAGGTAATACCACCTAAGGCAGCACAGAAGCCTGAGATTACATAAACACGAACTCGAATTGAATCTACCTTCAAGCCCATTAGTCTTGCTGACTGCTCATTGCCACCGATTGCATATACACCACGACCAAATGAGGTATAGCGTAAGATGATGGTTGCAATAACTACCATTACAAGAGCAATTAAAGCTCCTAATGATAAGAAGCAATCACCGATTGGCACTGAGAAGAATGCCAAATCAGAGTAGAACTGATTGTCAATTGGCACACTGTCACGAGACAGAATAGCGGTTAAACCTCTGCAAAGGAACATAGTACCTAAGGTAACAATGAAAGGTTGCAGTCTGAAATAAGTGATAAGTAAACCGTTAACTAGACCTACTGCAATACCGATGAAGAGGACTAAGAACATACATAAGTATGGGCTTAAAGAGGTGTCTCTCATCATTACAGCAAGTGACATACAGGTAAGCGATACCACCGCACCAACTGACAGGTCGATACCACCAAAGCCAGAGATAATGGTGAAAGTAATACCTACAGTCACAATGATAAGTGGAGCATTGTCAATGAAGAGGTTTAAAAACACCTGTGGTGAGAAGAAACCTTCAAAAGCAACAGAACCGATTCCGAACAGGATGATAAATAGAGCACCTGTTACATAGAAAGGAAAGTTCTGAGATGCAACCAGGTTTGAAATGAACCTACGCATTTGTTGCCTCCTTAGTATTTTCTGACTTCTTTAAGTGTTTAAACTTATAGTCACTGTACATCTGCTTAAACTTCTCTGACTGGAATACAATGATCAAAAGAATTACCACAGCCTTTACAGCAGGTAATCTGTCTGATGAAACACCGATTGCGTACATGGTTGTAGTTAAGGTCTGAATGGTAATAGCACCGATGATAGTACCACCAATGTAGTATCTGCCACCAACCATTAAGGTACCACCTAAGGTAACAGCCAAAATGGCATCCATTTCCATGTTCAAGCCGGCGTTATTAGCATCAGCAGCTCGAATTAGAGAACCTTCAATTAAGCCTGCAGTACCTGCGCAGAAGCCTGAGAAGATATATACAGCAAATAACACTGCGGTAACTTTAATACCAGAGTAACGGGCAGCATTTGCGTTAATACCAACTGACTGAATCATAAGACCTATAGAAGTTCTCTTGTCTAAGAAGATAACTAATAAAACCATAGCCAGAGCAATTAACATTGCTGTAGGTAACATTACACCAGGAATATTGCCACCGATGTAAGCAAATGGCTTGTAGTAAACGGTAATGATCTGACCGTCAGTCATTAACTGAGCAATACCGCGACCTGCTGTCATTAAAATCAAAGTTGCAACCATAGCCTGGATCTTAAACTTTGCAACTAAAGTTCCATTCCAGATACCGGCTAACACACCAACTAAGAGCGAACAGATAATTGCTACAAAGAATGGATGATGAGGAATACCAGAAATGTCACCACCTAAGAGCACACAGCAAGTAGCTGATGAGATTGCAACCACTGCACCTACAGAAATATCAATACCACCAGTTGCAATCACAAAAGTCATACCTAAAGCCAGGATGATAAGTGATGAAGCACGGTAGAGAATATCAATAGGACGACCGTAGAGGTTACCGTTTTGCATAATTTCAATCTTAAAGAAATTATCTACAAACAGTGCATTAAATAAAAGCAACAAGGCAAGTGCGATTAAAGGCAATGCCAGTGAGCTTTTGGTAAATTTTTTAACAAGATTTTCCATGATAATCTCCTGCAATCGCCTGCATGATGTGTGCAGTTGAAATTTCATCACCGTTAAGCTCGGTTACCTTTTCATGATCTCTTATGATCATAATTCTTGAGCAAGTACGTACCATTTCTCCCATCTCTCCTGAGATGAAGACTACAGACATACCTTTTTCTTTAGCAAGAGATACTGCTAATGACTCAATTTCTGTCTTAGTACCAACATCGATACCGCGAGTAGGCTCATCTAAGATTAGTAAGTTAGGCTCGGTTGCAAGCCAGCGTGCAATAATCACCTTCTGCTGATTACCACCAGACAGATTCTTAATTAACTGCTCTCTATCTGAAACTTTAATTCTTAATAAGTTGATGTAGTAATCTGCTAACTTGTTCTGACGTGCTCGAGACATGTGACGGAACATTCCGTTTTTAGCCTGAAGAGCTAAGATAATGTTCTCTCTTACAGAAAGATCACCGATGATGCCCTGTACTTTTCTATCCTCAGGACAGAAAGCTACACGTTTTTTCATCATATCCATTGGTGACTTTATAGAAACAGAAACTCCATCAACATAGATGTTGCCACTGCTCTTTAGCATGGTTCCAAACAAGGTCTCAGCAATTTCTGATCTACCAGAACCTAAAAGACCTGCAAATCCTACAACCTCACCTTCTTTAATATCCATGCACAGATCTTTTACCTTACCAGGTACTGTTACATGCTCAGCTTCGATAAAGATATTGCTTCGAGGTACTGATTTATCAACATTTGACTCAATCTCACCTTCTTTAACCTCTTTACCCATCATCTTTGAAATAAGCTGAATTCTTGGAAGATCTTTAATCTCATACTCACCCACATAGGTACCGTCACGTAAGATGGTTACCCTATCGCAGATTGTATAAATCTGCTCTAAGAAGTGAGAAATAAAGATAATTGAAATGCCCTGATCACGAAGTGATCTCATGATCTTAAACAGTCTTTCAGTTTCTTTATCTGATAATGATGAGGTAGGCTCATCTAAAATCAGAACTTTACATTTAGTGTCGATTGCACGAGCAATTGCAATCATCTGCTGCATGGCAACAGGATAGAAATTCAATTCTTTGGTAACATCGATATCGATACCTAATTCTTTGAACAGAAGATCTGAAGCATTCTTCTGCATGGTTGCCCAGTCAATACGACCAAAGCTTCCACGTGGCTCACGTCCGATGTAAATGTTTTCAGCTACAGATAAGTTTGCGCACAGGTTAACTTCCTGATACACAGTGGAAATACCCATCTTCTGGCTGGCAAGAGGAGTGGTAGGCTCTATTTGCTTGCCATCAAATACAATTGTGCCGTTTGTTTTATGATATACACCAGTTAAAACCTTAACTAAGGTAGACTTACCAGCACCGTTCTCTCCCATAAGAGAAATAATTTCGCCTTTTTTAAGATTAAACTCAACATCCTTTAAGGCTTTCACTCCAGGGAAGAACATGTCTATATGTTTCATCTGCAGTATATAGTCGTTATCTTGCAAGGCCATATATAGCCCTCCTCATGCAGGTGTTCTTCAACAACTTGAAATCCTGATCCTCTCAAAACACATTAAAAAGAAAGATTCAGAATGAATTGATACTTTGAGTGCGATTACGATTAAGTAAGGGTGCCATAGGCACCCTTCTTCTAGAGTTACTATGAATTAGTACTTACGTGTTGGGAATACATCTTTAGCTGTATCTGCTGGGAATACACCTTCCTCAACGAATACGCTCTTAGGTACAGATTCACCCTTTAAGATCTTTTCAGCTGTTGAGAAGAACAGATCTCCCTGTAATGGGTTACACTCAACTGTAGCATTTGACTTGCCTTCGATCATTGCCTGGAAGATACCCTTTACACCGTCAACTGATACGATAATGATATCTTTAGCAGGTTTTAGACCAGCAGCTTCAATAGCCTGAATTGCTCCTAATGCCATATCGTCATTCATAGCAAATAGAACATCGATATCCTTAGGATTTGACTTTAAGAATGACTCCATAACTTCCTGACCCTTCTGACGGGTAAAGTCACCAGTCTGTGAAGCTAAGATGTTATACATATCCTTGTTTGGTGACTCTTTCAATGCATCGTTAAAGCCGTTACCACGACCGGTGGTTGCTGATGCACCTACAGTACCCTCAAGGATAACAATATTTAACTTGTCACCACCATTACGTGGTTTTACATTGTTCTTGTGAACATATGTATCTAACCAATCGAATACCTTACGGCCTTCGGTGTAGCTATCGGTACCGATCTTTGCAACATACAATGAAGGATCAGAAACTGTTAAATCACGGTCCATTACCAATACAGGGATCTTTGCACGCTTTGCTTCACGAAGAATGTTATCCCAACCGGTTGCAACGATAGGTACGAAACCGATTAAGTCAACTTTCTGAGCAATGAAAGTTCGAATTGCTTTGATCTGATTCTCTTGTTTCTGCTGAGCATCAGAGAACTTTAAGTTGATGTTGTGTGCTTTTGCTGCTGCTTTTACATCATTGGTGTTAGCTGTACGCCACTCTGACTCAGCACCGATCTGAGAAAAACCGATTGTGATCTGCTTTGCCTGAACAGCTGACATTGAAGAAGCTGCAATTGCAGCGCCTAAAGATACAGCCAAGACAGCTTTTACTAGTTTCATAATAACTCCTATGTATTGTATGTTTGTAAAGAAAAAAGACTTCATCTTTATTGATTTATAGCTTCTTTCTGAATTTGATTTTAGGGCATGAAATGAAAAATGATTTTATTATGTAAATAAAACGTGACAGCCTTATCTTTTTTAAGACGTATATTCAAGAAAAATTAGATTTATATCACTATTTTGCAACCCTTTACGTTAATAGCTTACGCAAATACACCACAAAATTATCATTATAAAAAACGCTTATATTTCAAAATATAATTTTATTCACAGTTGAATATTTGAGTTTAAAAACGAATATAAGCACAAAAGTAAGCGCAAACGATTACAACGAAAATTTTCTCTTTAAAGAGCTGTCTTGCTAACAATAAATGACAGTAATGACAGGTATCATAAATTTTATTGTGTATAATCAATATAAGAAGAGAAAAACAGGAACAGAATAATGAGCAACAAACAATTCTTAGCATTACCATATGGTAAGGATGACTTTACAAAGTTAAGAGCACAAGATTGCTATTTTGTAGATAAAACTCCCTACATAAAGCAGGTCTTTGGAGTTGATTCTTCAGATGTATTGTTGCTTACAAGACCAAGACGTTTTGGTAAGACTCTGCTCATGAGCATGTTTGACTCATTTTTGAAAATCAATCCTGAAAAGCCATTTGATAACTCAAAACAACTAGAGCTCTTTAAAGGTACTAAGATATTAGAAGACAAAGAATTCTGTGATAAGTTCATGGGACAATGTCCTGTTATTGCTGTTTCTTTAAAAGATATGGAAGCTGATACTTTTGAAGAAGCTTATAAGATGTTTGCTGATATTGTTTGGGATGTTTCTAAAAGATATTTTTACCTGCTAAACAGCAATAAACTTGATGAATCAGACAAAGTTATCTTAAGACAGCTTACAGATATTAACTATCTAGAAGACATCAATAACTCACAGCGAGTAAAAAATTCTTTAAAGAACTTAGCAACCTTCCTGTATAAAGAATATGGAAGACAACCAATTCTTCTTATTGATGAATATGATGTACCTTTAGCAAAAGCTTCATATCACGATTTGGATGATAAAAGACGCCATAAGAAAGAGCCTGATTATGAACCAACATTTCATAAGAGAATGGTAACCTTAATGTCAGGCTTTTTAGGTGTATTAAAAAACAACATCGGAAATGAATCTCCAATTAGCAAGACAGTCATTACAGGATGTTTAAAGGTAGCTAAGAACAGTATCTTTACAGGTGTTAATAACCTTAATGTAAATACAGTAATCTCCACAGATATGGATTTAACTGGAATCATTGGTTTTACCAAAGATGAAACATATAAGTTCTTAGAAGATTATGAGATGGATGATTATGCTACAGACGTTAAAAATAACTATGACGGTTATAAGTTCTGTGACAAAGAGATATTCTGTCCATGGGATGTGATTAACTATCTAGATGAAAATTATCAAAACAATTTAAACGGTCATAAAACTCTAGTAAAAGCTAATAACTATTGGGCAAATTCAACCTCAAGTCCTGCTTTATATGAGTATCTTGGATTCCTTACAGACAATGACAACCAAAAGATGCAGAATTTAGTTGATGCTAAGTCAATTAAATTCGAACTAAATGAATCTATGAATTATGACACTTTGTCAGAGCATAACTCAAATGACTTCTGGTCACTACTGCTTCATACCGGTTATCTGACCTTAGATTGGGAACAGACTAAAAAAGAAGAGCTAAAAAAAGACGGTAAAACCAATAAAGATGTCTTTGCAAGAATTCCTAATTTAGAAATCTTAGGGTGCTTTAACAATAACATTAAAGAGAAATTCAGCTCTGATTTTAAAGTGCTCAATCTGCACAATAAGTTTGTTAATGCTTTGTCTTGTGGCAATCAAAAAGAAATTTATGACGTCTTATTTGATATGCTACAAAAATATGTCTCAATTAGGGATACAGCAACTAAAGCACCACACGAGAACTACTATCATGGCTTTATCAATGGCATCTTTACAAGTTGCGAGAAACTCGTATCAGAATACCATTCTAATTATGAGTCTGGTAATGGATATCCTGATATTACCTTTAAAGCTGAGCGTAATACCAAAGCTGTAATCATTGAGATAAAAGCTACATCTAATGAAGTGGATATGGATGAGCTTGCAGCTAAGGCTCTATCTCAGATTGAAGAGATGAACTACGCACAACCTTTTTTTAAACAATCAAAGATTACTGAGATCTACGCTTATGGCTTAGTATTTTGTAAAAAGGATTGTCTTGTGGTTTGCAAAAAGCTTAAATAGATAAGCATCTGATGACTTCCTTTCCTATCTTTCAATCTGTCTTAAAAGGTATGATTGAAAGTAGTATCAAATGTTTACTTAAGTGAACTTTCTTACATTCTCTTAAGTTATTGTTTCAATTGTTATAAAATATCTCTCGGTTGGGCAACGAAAGTTGCCTTTGTTCGTTCACTTATTTGGAAACAATAATGGATGCTTTAACTCAAATAGTTGCAGACATCAACTCGATCCTTTGGGGACCATGGTGTCTGATCCCAGTACTGGTGGGCGCAGGTATCTTCTTTACCTTTAAGCTTCGCTTCGTGCAGATCCGTCAATTTGGACGCGCCGTAAAACACGTATTCGGTGGCCTGTCATTTAACGGTGAAAAAGCAGGTAACCACGGAATGACCTCCTTCCAGTCACTAGCAACCGCAATTGCTGCCCAAGTAGGAACAGGTAATCTTGCAGGTGTAGCTACAGCTATGGCAATGGGTGGTCCTGGTGCCATCTTCTGGATGTGGCTTGCTGCTTTCTTTGGTATGGCAACTATCTTTTCTGAAGCAATTTTAGCTCAGCTATATCGCTCAAAAGATTCTGAAGGTCATATCACAGGTGGTCCTTCTTACTACATTACACACGGTTTAGGTAGTAAGTCACTTGCAACCATCTTCTCTGTTCTTATCATTATTGCCTTAGGTTTTATTGGCAATATGGTGCAGGCAAACTCAATTTCAACTGCATTTAATTCTGCTTTTGACATTCCAACTCAGGTAACAGGTCTTTTCGTCATTCTGTTAGCTGGTTTCATCTTTATTGGTGGTATCAAGCGTATTGCAGGATTTGCTGAAAAGATGGTTCCTCTAATGGCTGGTGTCTATGTTTTAGGCGCTATCTACATTATGATCTGCTATGCTGGCGATATTCTGCCAACCTTTAAAGAGATCTTTGTAGGTGCATTTAATCCATCTGCTGCAACCGGCGGTGTAATCGGTGCTTCTGTAAAAGAAGCTATCCGTTACGGTGTTGCTCGTGGTCTGTTCTCTAACGAAGCAGGTATGGGTTCTACTCCACATGCTCATGCTATTGCTAGAGTAAAGCACCCTGTTGAGCAAGGTTTAGCAGCTATCATTGGTCTATTCATTGATACCTTCATTGTGCTTACCGCAACAGCATTAGTTATTTTAGTAACAGGCTCTTTAGATGGTACTAAGACTGGTATTGAATTAACTCAGGCTGCATTCGTAAAAGGTATGGGTTCAGCTGGCTCAGGCTTCGTAGCTTTATGTTTGTTCTTTGCTGCCTTTACAACCATCATCGGCTGGTACTTCTTTGCTGTACAGAATGTTAAATACCTCTTCGGTTACAAGGTTATTAACATCTTCTCAGTTATCGTACTCTGCTTCTTGATGACAGGCTCTTTCTTAAAGGTAAACCTAGTTTGGGAATTAGCTGATATGTTCAACGGTTTAATGGTAATACCAAATATCATTGCTGTAATTGGTTTATACAAACTGGTTGTAAGAGCATTAGACGACTATGAAGGCAAGTTCCTTAAAGGTGATAGACCGCTGTTTGGAGCTTCTGAGCAGTTGACCGGTCGTATGGCAAAAATAAACACTCTACATAGAAGAAAGAAGCAACGTTCATAACTTAAAAAGTTAAAAGAAAAGTCTAAGTAAAAGGTCTCAAACTTTTTGAAAGCACGAGGCCTTTTTAATGTAACTTTATAAAAATTTTTATGCTTTTACAGCATCTTTAGTATTCTCTAAGATCCACTCTCCGTTTGAGTTCTTTGAAATTAACATCAGTTCATGCTTTGCAATTAAACTTGAACGATGACCTACACTTAAGATTACAGAATCTTTTAATTCAGTTCTTAATAAGTCATAGGCAACAGATTCAATTCTTTCGTCTAAAGCTGAGCTTGCCTCATCTAAGAATAAGATCTGAGGCTTAATTAAAAGAGCTCTGATAATGGCAATACGTTGCTGTTCACCTAAAGACAACATCAACGACCAGTTATCCTCTTTATCAAGATCAGCTACTAGATAATCAAGTGATAACTCGTGCAAGTACATCTCAATTCTGCCATCTTTTACAGTTTCTCCAGGATAAGAGATAGCATCTCTTAAAGTGCCTAAAGGTAAATAAGGCTTTTGAGATAAGAATAAAGTACTGTAGTTCTCAGGTTCTAAGATCTCACCTTCAGCATGTGGCCAGATGCCTGCAATAGTTTTAATTAATGTAGACTTACCACAGCCTGATGGACCTCTGATTAAAAGACTTTGTCCGTCTTTTAATTCTAATGACAGATTGTTCCACAGCATCTTGCCTGTAGGAGTTCTTACAGTAAGACTATTTAAGCTAAACTTACTGCCCTCTTTTTTAGGAGCAAGACATTCAATTTCATTGCTTGAATCCATGCTGTCAAAGAATAAAGCTAAACGATCGATCACTGATTTGTAGTTAGCCCATGTTGAGAATGAGCTGATAATGGTAGATAAAGAGTCCTGAACCTTACCAAATGCAGAGCTAATCTGCATGATGCTACCTATGGTAATTACCTTAGCAAAATACATAGGAGCTGCAATTAGCATTGGGAAGATCACCGCTGTCTGTGCATAACCTAAGGTAAAGAAACCTAAAACCTTTTCTCTTTTAATTAAAGCAAAGTAGTTTTTAACTACCTCAGAGAATCTGTTTCTTAAAATTTTCTCCTCAGGCTCCTGACCGTTATATAGAGAAATTGACTCTGAATTTTCTCTTACTCTGATTAAAGAGAAACGAAAATCAGCTTCATAACGCTGCTGACGGAAGTTTAACTTTACTAAAGGCTTACCAATGATGAAGGTTAAAATGGTACCAATAAACGCATAAGCTACTGCTAAATAGAGCATATAGCCATCAGGTAAATGCAGTTCATAACCATTCCACAAGGTCATGGTTACGGCATGAGATAGATCCCAAAGCACCACACCAAAGGTACCTAACATTGCAAGATCTGATGCTGTACCTAAAAGTAAAGACACAGTAAGACTAACAAAATTGCCTAGATCCTCAGAAATACGCTGATCAGGGTTTTCTGTTTTTCTATCCTCTAATTGCATCTTATAAAAAGAATCACCCTCTAAGTAATCATGCATTACTTTGCCTGTAAACCAGCGTCTCCAGCGGATACAAAGCTGTGATCTTAAATAAGCGTTATAAACAGATACTACTACATGAATGGTAGCTAAGATAGCGAACATCATGAGCTGATATTTAAAGCCTGATAAGTTGTACTCTTGTACTGTATCCCAGAAATCTTTGTACCAGGTATTAAATACCTTTGCTAAATAAATCGCTCCAGAGGTTAAAATTACAATTAAGAGTAATAAGAACCATGAAAACAGACTGTCCTTTGATGACCAATAAAGCTTAATCATTTTTGCAGCAGCTTTTACTGATACCTTTAAAGGCAGACTGTCTGAGCCATGATATTTGCTTCTCATTAGAGAAGCATCATTCTCATCCTTGAAGATAGAAATCTTAAACATAAGTTAATCCAAATATTTTTTAACGAGCTCTGCTACGCCATCTTCGTCATTTGTAAGAGTTACAACGTCAGCAGCCGCTTTAACGATGTCAAAGCCATTTTTCATAGCAACGCCAAGTCCTACTGACTTAATCATAGCCAGATCATTTTCAGCATCACCAAAAGCCATAGCATTTTCTGGTGTATAGCCTAAAGCCTGACAGAGATGAACAATTGCAGTACCTTTAGTTGAATGGTTTGGAATGAATTCAAGGTAGTTAGCCTCAGAACGTACTACAGCAAAGAAGTCTGTAAACTTCTTTGGCAATTCTCCTCTAATTCTGTCTAAAGTTTCCTTTTCACCTACAACTAATACTTTAAAGAACTCTTCATTATCATCTAAACTTGTAAAGCTAATATCTTTAAATCCTACTCTGCCGTTATCAATTTCTCTTTGGGTATGAGGATTATGATTCTCCACTAATAAACCACGAGTAACCGAGTAACCGTGAACTACACAGTCATTGTCATGAGCAAATTGAGCTACTTCTCTTACTAATGAAGATGGAGCAGTCTCCTTACATACCATAGGGAAACCAATATCTTTACCAAAAGCTACATAGTCTGACAAACGCACAACTCCTGCTCCATTAAAGCATACAGCATAAGAGTTCTTATTAAGACAACCTAGTTTTTGCATGTAAAGGACCGCACTCTTAGGATGGCGACCTGTAGCAATGGCAATTGAAAAGCCCTGAGACTGAGCTTTTTGTAAGGTTTTAATGGTGTTCTCACTGATACTCTTATCTGAACGTAATAAGGTATCATCAAGATCTAAAGCGATTACTTTATACTTTCCCTTTACTATAGGTAAGTTATCGATTGTATATTTTGCCACTGTGTTTTCCTTGTAATAGTTGCTACATAGTCTTATTGTTTATAGCTTGCTTTCTCTTATCAGCTATTGTTTTTTTTAGTCTAACTTTGCCCTTTCAATAATACACTGATGAGTTTTAGTGTCTTTTGAGTAGTTAATACCTACTAACAGAACTTCACCTTTATAGTCTTTAAAGAACTGTAAGTAATTCTTCTCTTTAATCTGAGTGACAGCAGTCAGTGCTGACTTATCGAACTTTAACTCAATTAAAAGCGCTGGCTTGTTTACACCAGACTTTGGTAGATAAACTAAATCAGCATAGCCTTTTCCTGTAGGTAATTTTCTTACAACGTTATAGGTGTTTGTTGTACTCAAAAATAGAGAAATGGCAATTACATTAGCTAATGAGTTCTCATTATTGTAAGTTAAAATTGATGTATGGTCTTGATGAGCTTCATCAAAGATTTTAGCAACAGCTTCAGAGTTTAATGACCAGATATCATTTAACAGCACATCTGTATTTTTGATTAGGTCATATACGCCTGCATATCTATTGTTGTTCTTTACACAGGTCTTAAACTCTAACTTAATCTCTTCATTTGGAATGTGGACTATAACGCCTAAATTTGTAGAACCTTTAATTGCTAAATATCCTAAATGAATAAGTAAGGTTAAGACATCATCCTTTGAATGGAAAGTTACCATATCATTACTGAATGTTGATACATCAATTATGACAGCTTCACCTGCAATTAACTTTACAATGTCATCTCTTAAGCCTTCCATATTCATGTCAATATATTCCTGAAGGCTTTCAAAGGTTTCTGTTTTGGTCCAGTAACTAATAAACTTTTTATAGGTTGCTGCATTTACTACTGAATTAGGATTGTAGATATGAGGTACGTCTTTAAATGAATATCCGTCATACCATTGCTGCATTTGATTAAAGGCTACATCGTGCTGATTTAAATGTTTCTTGTAGTCATCAAATGAAGCTATTTTTAGATTATCAAACAATGAAGAACTATCTTGACATCTTGCATAGTAAGAGCAGATCATTTGCGCCGTTACAGACTTTCCAAAGCAACGTGGTCTACTTAAACAAAAGAAACTTTTTTCTTTTCCAAGGTTCTCATTTAATATCTCAAAAATATCTGTTTTATCCACAAATACTTTGGATTTTTTTAATTTTTCATATCTTGGAGATGATGGATTTAAGTAATAACCCATTTATATCTGCCCCATACAAAGATTCATATAGAAGTATTACTCACTCTACATTATTTTAGAGAATTAATCTAATCTCTAATAAAACTAAAGCCCTGACAAACTGTCGCTTGCCAGAGCTCTATTTTAAATAATTAGTCTTTGATTAGTATTAGTACAGTTTTGTACATACTGCAATAGTATCTGATACAACCTGGCCTACGTTAGCAAAGTGGCACTCGTATGAATGACCTTGCTCATCACGAACCTTGAAACGACCATTATAGGTCTTAGTAGGATTGGTCTTAAATGCAGATTCATCATCTTTTGGAGTAAATACAATAGTTGGAGTCTCAGATGAAGAAGTACCACCTACGTATTCTCTTGAAATAGGGGCTGAATCATCAGCTACAATAGTAGCTTTTCCAGATGTAGTTACTCTCTTAGAACCACGAGACTTAGCACCGACACCTCTTGTGTTAGGAGCTTCTTGCACGTACTCACTCTTTGCCGTACCCGTTGTAAAATGGAACCATGAACCATCATCATCTGATTCTGCCTGCTGTTCACCAATAGGCTCCCACTTGTTGCCAACTTTCTTCTTGCAAGATGCTGCACCTGTTGTACCAGTTATGCCTGACTTTAGGCTACATCTGTAAAGGGTACCGTCTTTTCCTTTTAGATCATAAGACAATCCATCCAAACCAGGACGAATGGTTTCTTGTAATACTGTAAGATCTTTTGAATCGATATCCATAGCAGCTGAAGCTTTGTCCAAATACTCATCTTCGGTTGTTAACATTGATGAAAGAATTGAACAGCCAGATAAGCTAACCGCACTGGCAATGCCTAAAGACAATAACAGTTTTTTGTTCATTTGATTTATTTATCCTGTAAGTATTTTGAATGTTCCGATTGTAGCCCATTAGCGCCAAAAAGTGTACTCAATTACGGGGGCAGTTTTGATTATTATCACATTAAAAGAAAAATGGACCAATAAGATTGAACTTAATGGTCCATTTAGAGTCAATTACAATCCTTAACGATTGCTTTTGCTCTCTTTTCTAGTCCTAATTGAAAGCTAGATTAAACACCTGCTTTCTTTAAGGCTGCGTTTACAATCTCCTGAGCTTCAGTTTCGATCTTCTTTAGATGATCTTCACCCTTAAAGCTTTCCATGTAGATCTTATAAACGTTCTCAGTACCTGATGGACGAGCTGCAAACCAACCGTTCTCAGTTACAACCTTAAGACCGCCGATTGCAGCGCCATTGCCAGGAGCATTAGTTAACTTATCAACAATCTTCTCACCTGCTAATTCGCTTGCTTCAACTGCTGAAGGATCAAGTTTCTTTAAAGCAGCCTTTTGAGCAGGAGATGCTGGAGCATCAACGCGGTTATAGTATGGACGACCATACTTTTCAATTAACTCGTTATAGTGCTCTGAAGGATCTTTACCGGTTACAGCTAGCATTTCTGCACTTAGTAATGATGCGATGATACCGTCTTTATCGGTTGTCCATACACTGCCATCTTTTCGTAAGAATGAAGCGCCAGCTGATTCCTCACAGCCAAATGCTAATGACTTGTCAAATAAACCAGGTACGAACCACTTGAAGCCGACTGGTACTTCGTATGCCTTGCGACCTAAACCTATTGCTACACGATTCATCAGATTTGAAGATACTACAGTCTTACCAACCATAGCCTCCTTTGGCCATAAAGGACGGTGAGTATAGATGTAGTTAATTGCAGCTGATAAATAATGATTTGGATTCATTAAACCTGAATGACATACAATACCGTGTCTGTCATAGTCAGGATCATTACCCCAAGCAATATCAAAGTCGTCCTTTAACTTAATTAAACCTGCCATTGCATATGGGCTTGAGCAGTCCATACGGATCTTGCCGTCGCGGTCAATGCACATAAATGAGAAGGTAGGATCAACAGCGTAATTTACAACCTTAAGATTTAACTTGTACTTGTCAGCAATTCTGTCCCAGTAATAAAGTCCAGAACCGCCTAGAGGGTCAACACCCATGTGGATACCAGACTTTGAAATTGCTTCCATGTCGATTATATCGCCTAAAGCGTCAACGTACTGGGTTAACATGTCGTGTTCTTTTACATTTGATAGCTTGATTGCCTTGGTATAAGGAACACGTTTTACACCCTGTAGGTTGTTTCTTAAAATCTCATTTGCTCTATCCTGAATTACAGAGGTAATTTCAGTACCAGCAGGACCACCATCGGTTGGGTTGTACTTAAAGCCACCGTTTGATGGAGGATTGTGTGAAGGTGTAATTACAATACCATCAGCTAAACCAGAGGTTCTGCCCTTGTTGTAATTTAAGATAGCAAATGATACTGATGGGGTTGGTGTATAGCCATGATCTTTTTCAACTCTAACTTCTACACCGTTAGCACCTAAAACTTCAACAGCAGTAGCTAAAGCTGCTTCTGATAAAGCATGAGTATCCATACCAATGAATAAAGGACCTGTAATACCCTGCTTCTGACGGTACTCAGCAATTGCCTGAGAAATAGCGATAATGTGAGATTCTGTAAATGAACCGTTTAATGAGGTTCCTCTGTGACCTGAGGTTCCGAAACTTACTCTCTGCTCAGGATCATCCATGTCAGGAGTATTCAGATAATAAGCAGCCATTAAACGAGGAATGTTGTCTAAGTCCTCAAAACTAGCTTTCTGACCTGCTTTTTGATTCAGTGCCATAATTTTTTCCCTTTATAAAATTTAACTAACCATAATTCTTGATACAACTATCTCAATACACCTATTATTAGTTAGCAATAGAGCAATATCTAGTATAAATATCTAAAATTGCAAAAATCTTCACGAATATGTAAGTTTTATTAAGCATACTCTACAATTTGCTCTAAAAACAAGCTGATAAAACACATTTTATGTAAGTTATATCATGCTAACTATAGCTCAAATAAGCTCTTTTATGAGCTAATAATTTAGGTATTTTTCATAGTTGAAAATTTACATTAAAATCCCAAATAAAACTTAATTTGTATATAAAAAAACCAGACCTTTAAGATCTGGTTTCTTCTTATTCACTCAATGAAACTGTAATTATTTGTTTACAGTCTTCTTTAACTCAGCACCAGCGCTGAATGAAGGAGTCTTGGTTGCTGGAATGTTGATTACAGCACCAGTCTGTGGGTTACGACCTTCACGAGCTGAACGCTCAGTAACTTTGAAAGTACCAAAGCCGACTAACTGAACGCGATCGCCTGAAGCTAAAGCTTCACCAACGGTCTCTAATAATGCGTCTAAAGCCTTGCGTGAACCAGCTAAAGGTAAACCAGAACGCTTAGCGATTTGCTCGATAAGTTCAGACTTATTCATAATTCACAATTTCCTTTGAAATATGCTCTTTTCTTGAGCGATTATAACGATAAATACTTTGTGTAGATTGATATACTCAATCATAAAATTCTATTGTGATGAGCCCACATCTAGTGGCATATCTCACCTAAAACGCGCTTAGTATACGCTATTTTATAAAAAAAAAAGATAGATCTTTTTGCGAAAACACTGAGACATGCCTACTTTAAGTACTTTTTATCACTTACCGTTATCTTAATATATTGATTTTTAATATAATTTTATATTTTGGATTTTTTTTAGATTTTTTTTATTTTGGCTTATATATCAGATCTTGACATACTGTCGTGCTTATGTTCAAAGCTTTATCCTACACGTAAAGTTAACTATACAGTCATATTCTGGCTTATTGCCGAAGACTCTTTTTTCATCGTCTAATTTACTTTGTAATAAGTTCAAAAAATAAGAGTACACATACCACTAATTACTTATTCTCTTATACTTGTTGCATATAACTTACTTTTTGCACCATTGTTGTTAGTTATTTAAAATAGCGATTTTGTTCAAACAAATTGGTACAATGTATGCACTTTAAAAAGGACTCTACCTGTCCTTAAAGTCGCATATATTTTTTTAGGAGCATAGTCTTTAAATGGAAGCCCTCTTACGTCCAATCAAACGCGCTCTAATCAGCGTTTCTGATAAATCTGGTGTAGTTGAATTTGCTAAAGAATTAGAAAAACGCGGAGTTGAAATTTTATCAACTGGCGGTACTGCTAAATTACTAGATCAGAATGGTGTTAAGGTTATCGAAGTATCTGATTACACCAAATTCCCTGAAATGATGGATGGTAGAGTTAAGACTCTTCACCCAATGATCCACGGTGGTATCTTAGGTCGTCGTGGCATTGACGAAAAGGTAATGGCAGAGCACAACATCAAACCTATTGATTTGGTTGTTGTAAACCTCTACCCATTTGTTAAGACTGTTTCAGATCCAAACTGTCCTCTTGAGAAGGCTATCGAAAATATTGATATCGGTGGTCCTACCATGGTAAGAGCAGCTGCTAAGAACAACCGTGATGTTGCTATCGTTGTTAGAGCATCAGATTACGACCGTGTAATCAAAGAAATGGATGCTAATGATGGTTCATTAACATGGAACACCCGTTTTGATCTAGCTATTGCAGCTTTCGAGCACACCGCAGCATACGACAGCGCTATTGCTAACTACTTTGGTACTAAAGTTCCTGATTACGGCATTTCAGATGGTACCGTATCAACTTTACCTCGTACTCTAAACTTAAACTTCAAGAAATTACAGAGCATGCGTTATGGTGAGAACCCTCATCAGAAAGCTGCTTTCTACTCAGATATCTATGCACACGATGCTGGTATCTCAACAGCTAAGCAGTTACAGGGTAAAGAGCTTTCATACAACAACATTGCTGATACTGATGCTGCTATCGAGTGTGTTCGTCAGTTTGAAGAGCCTTGCTGCGTAATCGTAAAGCACGCAAACCCATGTGGTGTAGCTTTAGGTGAAAACTTAACTCAGGCTTATGAAGATGCCTTTAATTGTGATAGCGAGTCAGCTTTCGGAGGTATCATCGCTTTCAACCGTGAGTTAGATGGCGCAACTGCTAAGGCTATCGTTGACAGACAGTTCTGTGAGGTTATCGTAGCTCCTGCTGTATCAGAGGAAGCTAAAGCTGAAGTTGCTCGTAAGAAGAACGTAAGATTGTTAGAGACTGGTCCTTTAGGTCAGGCTAAACCAAGATTAGACTTCAAGAGAGTGAATGGTGGTCTATTAGTTCAGGAAGCTGATCTTGAGACTGTTAAGAAAGAAGAGCTTAAGGTTGTAACAAAGAGAGCTCCTACAGCAGATGAGATGGATGAACTTCTATTTGCATGGAAGGTATGTAAATTCACTAAGTCAAATGCTATCGTTTACACCAACCACAAGAAGACCTTAGGTATCGGTTGTGGTCAGACCAGCCGTGTATTCTCAGCACGAATTGCTTGTCTAAGAGCAGAAGATGCTAAGTTATCACTTGAGGGGGCTGCCCTTGCATCTGATGCTTTCTTCCCATTCCGTGATGGTGTTGATGCCGCAGCTGCATCAGGCATTAAGTGCATTATTCAGCCAGGTGGCTCAATCCGAGATCAGGAAGTTATCGATGCTGCTAACGAGCACGGTATCGCTATGGTATTCACCGGAATGCGTCATTTCCGTCACTAATTTGTAAGTAGTTACGTGCATATATATCTAACAAGAGCTGTTGCACGTAACTTTAATTACAAATTGCAAACTACTTTTACTACCTACTTTTAATCCCCAACAGGTGAGGTTCTAAATGAAAGTTTTAATTATTGGTAACGGTGGTCGTGAGCACGCTCTAGCATGGCGTGCTGCTAAATCACCATTAGCAGACAAAGTTTTTGTAGCGCCAGGTAATCCTGGTACTGCTCATGAAGACAAGATGGAGAATGTAGCTATCAGTGTTGATGACATTCAAGGTCTTGTTTCATTTGCTAAAAAGGAAGGCATTGGTCTTACCATCGTAGGACCTGAGGCCCCACTAGTTGCTGGTGTCGTTGATGCTTTTGAAAAAGAAGGTTTGACTATTTTTGGACCAAGCAAGGCTGGTGCGCAGCTAGAAGGATCTAAATCATTTACAAAAGACTTCTTAAAGTGCCACAACATTCCAACAGCAGCTTACGAAGTATTTACTAAGACTGATGACGCTGTAGCCTATATTAAAAAGATGGGTGCTCCTATCGTGATTAAGGCTGACGGTTTAGCAGCAGGTAAAGGCGTAGTAGTTGCTATGACTGAAAAAGAAGCGATTGATGCTGTTCACAACATGTTAGATGATCATCAGTTCGGTGATGCTTCAGCATCAGTTGTAATCGAAGAATTCATGGAAGGTGAAGAGGCATCATTTATTGTAATGTCTGACACTGAGAACGCACTTCCTATGGCAACATCCCAGGATCACAAACGCGTAGGTGACGGTGACACAGGTCCAAATACTGGTGGCATGGGTGCTTACTCCCCTGCTCCTGTTGTAACTGATGCTGTTTACAAGAGAGTTATGGATGAAATCATCAATCCTACCTTAAAGGGAATGAAAGAAGATGGTATTCCATACCGTGGTTTCTTATACGCAGGTCTAATGATTGATAAGAATGGTGCTCCAAGAGTAGTTGAATTCAACTGCCGTTTTGGTGATCCTGAAACTCAGCCAATCATGCTGCGTATGCAATCTGATCTTGTAGACTTATGCTTGAAAGCCTGCAAAAACGGTGGCTTAAATGATGTTGATATTAAATACGATCCTCGTCCTGCAATCGGTATTGTACTTGCAGCTCACGGATATCCAGCATCTCCTCGTAAGGGAGACAAGATCACAGGTCTTGAGATTAAGACTGGAGATGATCTTAAGGTCTTTGAGGCTGGTACCAAGCAGGTAGGTGATAATATCGTAACCTCAGGCGGTCGTGTTTTATGCGTAACAGCTTTAGGTGATGATGTAGCAAAGGCTCGTGAAAAGGCTTATGCTCACATTAAGAATATTCACTTTGATGGAATGTTCTACAGAAACGATATTGCATGGCGAGCATTAAACCGTAAGTAGTAAAAATGGAGATTATGGTGGTAGAGGAAATTGTAAATCAGTCAGTTCTGTTTTTAGTTACCTTTGTTGCCAATCTCTTTGCCAGTGTCTCCGGTGGAGGCGCTGGTTTTATCCAATTTCCAATGTTGATCCTTTTAGGTCTTCCTTTTGCTACAGCTTTAGGAACTCATAAGGTAGCGGTAGTATTTTTGGGAATTGGAGCCATGTCCAAAAAAGGATTTAACCGCTCCTTTGCCTTTGATAAGGCTGTAAGTCTTATCATGCTCTTTGTAGGTTGCCCTGCCGTAGTCGCAGGCTCAATAATCATTATTTCAGTTCCATCTCATATTGCGCAGATAGTCTTAGGTTTTATTACCATAGGATCTGGCATCTATACCATGTTCAAAAAAGGATTTGGTTCTAAAGGAATTGAAAATCGCTCTTATACCAGAACCATCCTAGGCACCATATGTATTCTGATAATCGGCATGTTTTCAGGATCACTTTCATCAGGTGCAGGTCTATTTGCTACATTAACTTTAGTGGGTGTATTTGGATTAGAGCTTAAAAGAGCTATCATGCATACTATGATTTTTGTGGCTACAATATGGAATGCAGTAGGTGCAATTACTGTAGGAGCTTTAACTGCAATTCACTGGCAGTGGATACCAGTGATGATCATTGCAGCTTTCACAGGAGCATATCTTGGAACTACACTTTTAATAAAAATGCCGGTTGCCAAAGTTAAGTTTGTGTTCTCTTCTGTATCTATCTTAAGTGGTGTGATTTTAATTTTAGAGGCATTCTACAAATAGGAGCTAAAACTCTTTCTTTAAAAGCCCCACTATTAAAAGCACATTACTCAAGGCTTAAACCGATATTACTTACACCACCGTTTAAACTTAACTTATAAAGTTTATCTACAAGCGAAGGTTCTCGTTTAGATTTTTCTAAGAGTTCATAAAGTTCTATCTGGAAGTTAACCTCGTTATCGACGCTTTCCATTTCTCTTAACTCTTCATCTGTATATTCACGATCTGAGGATTGTTCAATCTGACGAATGACTCCGCTTAATGAGGCTCGAGATGCCATTTCAGCTTCTTCACCTTCATGCATAATGATAGCTAGAATAGAAGATGATAGCGACAAAGTTGCATCTAATGAAAATAAGTCACCAACAGATAAGTCGTTCTTCTCATCATCAAGTAAGTATGGTTCAAACTCATCTAATACTTTTTCAAGATCGATTGTATTAAACTTGTCTTTATGGAACTTCCATAAGGTGTTAAGAGTCTTTTGGTAAGCCTTAGCTCCCCCTTTGACCTCATTTACCTCACACCATAGAGCATAATTAGGATATTGTCTTTGAGCTAAGACTAATGAAAACAAACTCTGTCTCCATGGAGAGAGTTTTTTTAACATTCCGTAATACTTTTCACCAAAAATCATGCTCTACCTCAAATTGTTTCAAATATGTGTATTAATTACACCTAATAATATCAGCTGTCTACTCATTAATATAGTATACTAAAGCTTAATGTACATAATAACTACATAAACTTTACAATTAAACATTTCACATATTTTTGTGAATAACAACCTTGTTAATAAGCGTTTATTGGTAATGTCATTACAACTTGTAATGAACGCTTATTTATAAAGAATTTAAACAAAGTCTTAACTACGCAAAAATTACAAAAGGCAGATCTAGGGGCACATGCCTTTAAGAAGAGAGCTATATCTGCAATATGCAATATTAATGAAGACTTTTTACTAGATACAAAAATGATATCAGAAGACTACATTTCAAAAGAGGCCATTGGTTCTTCAGCGTGGAAGGGACCTCTTTCAAAAAAACATAACAGGGCTATCTTGGCTACCTTTGTCATAGCCTTGACTCTATCTATCGCTACTAATAAGAATTTCTATTCAACAAGTGAAGATACTGACTCTAGCTCAAATTCAAACATGTTCGCTTACAGCGATGAACATGTAAGTGATATTGATGATTCCGTTCCTTTAACCCAAGCTTATGGCATAACCTCAAATAAAGATAAGACTCGTCAGATGGAAAACTATGATGATTCTTTACCTGATGCCGATTTAGCAGACTCAGATGCTCAATTAGATAAGGAAGTTTCTGCTTTAGCTAAAAAGATTGATAAAGATCAGAGCTCTGATATCGACACTAAATGGGTAACAGAGAGTGTTCAGCGAGGTGATAACATTTCCTCATTATTTGAGGATTTGAACATTCCTGCAGCTACCTTAATGACAATTTTAGATACCGACAAGTCACTTGCTAAAAGAATTAACTCTTTAAAGATTGGTGAGAACCTCTCTTTCTTAGTTGATGGTAAAGGTGAGCTTTTGGTATTTATTAAACCAATCTCAGATAAAGAGCAGTTACGTTTCTATAAAACTGACAAATCAGGTAACTACACTGTAGTCAAAGAGAGGTTAGGTTCTTATGAGATGGATGATGATGCCACCTCACAGGCAAAGTTAATGGCCTCAAAAGAAGCTCCTGATGCTAAAACAGCGGCAACAGCCTCAGCCTCTAAGACAGACACAGCAAAAGACACTAAGGTAGCAGCTGTAAAAGACGAGCCTGTTCAGGAGATGAGCGCTGCTAAACGCGGTCGTTTGGTTTTAGTTAATATCGGCAAAGGTGAGAGCTTCTCAACAGCAGCTAACAAAGCTGGTATTACCTATACAGAGATCAACAAGATCTTGCAGATGTTCAAAGGAAAGATTCAGTTCTCTCGTAACATCCGCGCAGGTGACAGCATGAGAGTGCTCTTTACAGAATCAAAAGGTAAAGGCAAGATCTGCGCTGTTGAGTTTACCCTGTCACGTGGAGGAAAGGTTGCAAGCTACTTAAATACAGCAGATGGCAAGTATTATGACGAACGCGGTCTAAAGCCAGCTCGTTCTGCTGGGTTTGCTCGTTTCCCATTCCATTCAAGAGTACGAGTAACCTCTCCATTTAATCCAAGAAGATTACACCCTGTAACCGGTCGTGTACGACCTCATAACGGTGTTGACTTTGGTATGCCTGTAGGTTCATTAATTTCAGCTCCATCCGATGGTGTTGTAGACAAGGCAGGCTTCTCAAGATCAGCTGGTTACTTTATCGTATTAAGACATTCATCAACAGTATCTACTGTTTACATGCACTTGTCTAAGTTATCAGTTCGCCCAGGTCAGAGAGTAAAACAAGGTGCTACAATTGCTCGTTCTGGTAATACCGGTATTTCTACAGGTCCTCACTTACACTATGAGGTACGTATCGGTGGTAGAGCTGTAAACCCATTAAGAGTAAAACTTGATAATCAGAGAGTAGAACTAAATTCAAAATCTCGTAAAGCCTTTGCCGCTTCCATCAAGAAGTACAAGCGTGAACTTTATCAGCAGTCTCTAATGGCTAAGCGTTAAGCTTATCTTTGGCAAAATTCAAATTTTTCATTCTGATAATGCCACACTCGTGGCATTATCTGTTTTTACCCTACCTTCTATATCTATTTATTTGATTTAAGTAACAGTTTACTAACTGATTTTTATGATATTTTACTATTTAGATTAATAGAACAAAAGAGGAGGTGCGTATGAAAGCAACTGAATTTGGAAAGACTTTCAACACCACTTTACAGAATGTTGATGAAAAATATAAATGGGTCAATGACATGATCAAAGCTCGTCAGGATCTTGTACTCATGTATATGAAGATCCTAAATGTATCTTTATCACGCAGTTCAAATCAGAATGATGTTTGCTACCCTTCTTATGAGGATGTGACCTCATTTTGTAATCACCTGATTGACTATATTTCACATGGTCACTTTGATCTTTATCCTAAGATCATCGAGTTAATTGAAAATGCTTCAGGCAGATCATTGTCTATTGCTAACAGAACTATGCCTAAGATTGAAGCTACTACAGAGTACTTAATGAGATTTACTGATAAGTACGCAGAAGAGCTTAACGAGAAAAAGATGTCTTCTTTACAGCATGATTTAGCAAATGCAGGTAAATGTTTAGAGCAGAGATTTAGAAACGAGGATCGTTTAATTATCGCTCTAAGATTAGTTCATTCTTTAGTATCTGAAGGCTAGTCTCTATTTTAAGTAACTAGACTAGCTACATAGTCTAGTTACTTAATCAAAACTTTAGACTAAATTAAAGAGATCGGTAACTCTCTTTACCGGAATCACCTCTACATCAGGATTGCGTGTTCGAGGGGCATTGTCAAAAGGTACAATGATCCTCACAAAACCTTGCTTTACTGCCTCTGATATTCTCTCCTGACCATATGGTACAGGTCTTATCTCACCTGTAAGACCAATTTCTCCAAAAGCAATTGTACCTTTATCTACTGGCTTGTCTCTGTAAGATGAAATCAGAGCTAAGGCTAAAGGTACATCTGATGAGGTATCCTCAACTTTTACACCACCTACAACATTTACGAAGACATCCTGATCTGCTAGTGCAAATTCAGCATGGCGGTGCAATACAGACAGCAGCATAGAAAGTCTGTTCTGATCAGTACCTAAAGACAATCGTCTTGGATTTGAGTATAAGGACAAATCTACTAATGCCTGCAACTCAACTAATAGAGGTCTTGTGCCTTCCCAAGTTACCATTGCAAGTGAGCCTGGAGCCACTGTTTCCTGGCGGTTTAAAAAAATGGCAGATGGATTTTTAACTTCTTTAAGACCAGTATCTGTCATAGCAAAGACACCAATCTCATTTACAGCGCCAAAACGGTTTTTCTGACAGCGCAGTGTTCTGTATCGCATGTCAGTACCAGCTTCTAAAATTACAGAGCAATCTACACAGTGCTCTAAAATTTTAGGACCTGCTAAGGTACCGTCTTTAGTTACATGTCCTACCATGAAGACTGCGATTCCAGTCCTTTTAGCGAATTGGGTTAAGGCGGCAGCGCCTTCACGGACCTGACTTACAGAACCTGGTGCTGATTCAATTCCTGTTACATGCATAACTTGAATAGAATCTACAATTAAAACCTCTGGTCTTTCTTTTGATGCCATCTCACAGATAGTATCAATTGAAGTTTCAGCAGCTATTCTGATGTTATTAGCCTGTATCTTTAAACGATTAGCACGCAGTGCTACCTGCTGTAATGATTCCTCACCGGTTACATACAGTACTTTATGATTTAAACAGAGTCTGCCGACAGTCTGTAAAAGTAAGGTTGACTTACCGGCACCTGGGTTACCGCCTATTAGAACAACAGAGCCAGAGACAATACCTCCGCCTAAGACTCTGTCAAACTCTGTAAAGCCAGATGAAATTCTAGGACGTTTGGTAAGATCAACCGTAGCTAATGAGCAAATTCCACTACCGGTTGCTCCAGCAAAACCAGATAAAGCTCTTGCCGCTACCTTTGCTCCAGCATTAGGAGAAGTATCAACAAGAGTTTCACTGATGGTACCTGCCTCACCGCATTCAGAGCAGATACCCTGCCAGCGGTAATATTTAGCACCACAGCTTGAACATACAAACACGCTTTTTGTTTTAGCCATCTTATGAATTTAACTCTAAAAGCAAAGCTACAGCACTAAGATCAGAATGATTGATACAAAATGGAGCTGTTTGCTGTACTAATGGCTTTGCGTGATAAGCAATACCAAGGGAAGCTGCCTCAATCATCTTTAAATCATTAGCACCATCACCTAAGACAATGATTTGTGATGACTCTACGTTAGATTTTTGCTGTAGATCTAATACGCCTTCACGCTTTACTGTCGCATCAACAATTCTCTTATCAACTTTACCGGTTAATTTGCCATCTTTAATTTCTAAAGAGTTAGCACACACCATATCTAAAGAGTATTTCTTATCTAAGACACATATTAACTGTTCAAAGCCACCAGAGCAGATACCTTTTACCCAGTTATGTGAGCTTACAGTCTGCATTAGGACATCAAGACCATCAGTCTCTTTCATAATGCTTTTAACATCTTCAATTACGGAGGCATCGCCGTCTTTTAGCATGGATACACGTAAAGTTAATGACTGAGCAAAATCAAGACCTCCGTGCATTGCCTTTGAGGTAATCTCAGAGACCTTGTCATATACGCCCAAACGTCTTGCAATTTCATCAATGCCCTCAATCTGCACTGAGGTCATATCCATATCAAGACAAATCTCACCTTTTTCTTTTAAAGTTGGGAAAGAGGTAGCTGCAAAGACATCAAAGTCAAACTTGCCTTCAGTTACTGCCTTTTTACATAATTCATGAGCATTGTCATTGTCGGTTGTAAATAAAGCACCTACATGACCATGTAATTCTTTTGTAGCAAGTGCTTTTAAGCTAATACCGGTATTTTCTTCAACGCTTTTGGTTGCCTTTTTAATATCAAATGCGAGATCTTTTTTGACAATATAAACAAAGCTCATGCGATTTTCCTATTGCTTTTAGTTATGAATTTTACGTTATGAATTTATAGAGTTGCAATCTTAGGTATTACCCTTTTGAGATTGTTCTCTAAAACAATCTCTGTTTCATCCATTGTACGGTTAAACAAGCTACAAATACACTCATACTCTCTTTTGATTAAGTTTGGATCATATGGGCCTGTATGTAAAAAATCAGCATCTGTCTCTAAAACAAAATTCTCAAGACCTACTTTTTCTAAAACAGAGTTTAACTTTGCCTGATTAAAGGTAATGTGATGTCCCACTGATAACATCATGCCTAAATCAAGGTACTTTTTAGCTAAATCGTACGAGAAGGTAAAATTGTGGACAAAACCTTTTACCCGACCTTGATACTTTTTTAAAACTCTTATTAACTCACCATGACAGCCTCGTATATGCAGGTTGACTGGCAGAGCATACTTTGAAGCTAATTCTAAATGCCGTTCTAAAACCTCAATTTGAAAGTTTACAGGTATTTCAATCTTATTATCTAAACCACATTCTCCAATGCCTACGACATTTTCAAAGGAAAGTAACTTTTCAATAAGACTAAAATCAAACTTTTGGTCTTTTAAATACCAAGGATGAATACCTATAAAGACAGGAAGTTTTATATTCTGAGCTTTAAAAAGCTCTAAGGTATGTAAACTCTCATCTAAGGTTATACCTACACAGATGGGAGTTATATTTGACAAACGAGCACACTTTACCAAAGACTCAATGTCATCGAACATTCCTACATGTACATGTGCATCGTACAGCATATGTCCTCTTTATGTGCTCTTAAATTACCTGCCTTAAGTTTCCTTAAGGCAAGGATTATTAGTGTTCTCTTGTAGCAGAGAACTTAACCTTTGGATAACGCTCCATGTTAAGGTTTAAATTAACACCAGATGTTGCAAGGAAGGTTAGGTTATCACCACCATCTAAGGCAATTGACTGCGGAACCTTATCCTGAATTTCCTGTAAAGCCTTAGGATCATCTGACGTTAACCAGCGGGCTGTGGTTACAGCGATATTCTCATACTTTGCATCAACATTGTATTCATGCTTTAGACGAGATACCACCACATCAAACTGCAACACACCTACAGCACCTACGATCAGATCATTGTTGATGATAGGTCTGAATACCTGCACCGCACCTTCTTCTGACAACTGCATTAGACCTTTTTGCAACTGTTTCTGCTTTAGAGGATCATTCAAATGAATACGTCTGAAGAGTTCTGGAGCGAAATTAGGAATACCGTTAAAGTGAAGTTTTTCACCTTCAGTGAAGGTATCACCAATACGCATGGTACCGTGGTTGTGTAAACCGATGATATCGCCTGCTACAGCCAACTGAGCCTGTTCGCGCTCACCTGCCATAAAGGTTACAGCATCAGATACAATAACTTCTTTGCCTAAACGTACGTTATAAAGTTTCATACCCTTATGGTATGAACCAGAAACAATACGCATGAAAGCGATTCTGTCATGGTGCTTAGGATCCATATTAGCCTGGATCTTAAAGATAAAGCCTGTAAGTTTACCCTCAGATGCTACCACCTCGCGCTCATCAGCTACTCGTGATAGAGGTGTAGGAGCCCATTCGGTCAAGCCGTCTAGCATGCAGTCAACACCGAAGTTACCTAAAGCAGTACCGAAGAATACTGGGGTTAATTTACCTTCACGAAACAGATCTAAATCAAACTCATTTGAAGCACCTTTTACAAGTTCAATATCATCTCGTAACTGTGAAGCTTCATCCTCACCTAGAACTTTATCTAGTTCAGGGTTATCAAGTCCTTTAATAGTCTGAGCTTTCTGAATATGGTATCCCTCACCTGAGTGATAAAGCATTACCTCATCTTTTAATAAGTGATAAATACCACGGAAAGACTTACCAGAACCAATAGGCCAGGTAATAGGAGCGCACAGAATGTTAAGCTCTTTTTCTACTTCATCTAAAAGGTCAAGAGGATCACGTGTTTCACGGTCTAACTTGTTCATGAAAGTTAAAATAGGAGTGGTACGCAATCTTGTGACTTCCATTAACTTACGGGTTCTTTCCTCAACACCTTTAGCAGCATCAATTACCATTAAGCATGAGTCTACTGCGGTAAGCACACGGTAGGTATCTTCAGAGAAGTCTTCATGACCTGGTGTATCCAGAAGATTTACTGTACAGTTATTGTATGGAAACTGCATTACAGAGGTGGAAACAGAAATACCACGCTCTTTTTCCATATCCATCCAGTCTGAACGAGCAAAGGCTCCGGTTGAGCCACGGGCTTTAACTTCACCTGCTCTTTGAATTACTGAACCGAATAATAAAACTTTTTCTGTGATGGTGGTTTTACCAGCATCAGGGTGGGAAATAATCGCAAACGTTCTACGTTTGTTTATTTCATTTAAGAGATTTTTATCTGCCATTTTCACTGATTTTTCAAAAATAAAACTGCGTGTATTTTCGCTTATTTGCCTTTATTTCTCAACCGAAAATCAACTTTTCATCAAGATTTAATCGATAAGCTTTATAAAATCTTACAGGTTACTGACAAGACAGGGTACGTGTTATCTCATCTTGTTTTAGTTGGTCCTGACAACTATACTTAAATCGTGAACTTGCCTAGAGAGATTATAATGACTGTGAAAAATGATATAACAAATCAAAATGAGCTGGAATTTGCTATTTTCTGTATCGAGAACATTGCAATTAAGCTAGGAATAAAAGCTAATTCTGTATATAAAGCTCTTACTGATAAAAGCAACATTTTAGACAGTTATATCATTCCTGAATATGAAATTCTTCATACACAAAGCAAAGATTACATTGTGGACGACATCATATCCTTGATGAAAGAAAAAGGGGCTATAGAATGATCCTTTATCATGGTTCTTACACAAAGGTAGAGACTCCAGATTTAAAACACTCAAGGAATAATGTAGATTTTGGTGCTGGTTTTTACGTTACTCCAATTTACGAACAATCTCTAAAATGGAGTTTAAAATTTAAAAAAAGAGGCAAAGACAGCTTTATCTCAAGTTTTGAGTTCACTCAAGACAAGCTAAGTTCACTTAATGTAATGAAATTTGATGACTACTCTGAAAGCTGGCTTGATTTTATCTTAAGATGCAGAAGCGGACAGGACACAAGTAACTATGATCTTGTTATCGGTGGCGTTGCCAATGACAAAGTTTTTAACACAGTGGAACTGTTTTTTGATGGTCTTATAGATAAAGCTGAAGCCATAAAAAGACTTCGTTTTGAAAAGCCTAACTTGCAATTCTGTTTTAGATCTCAACTTGCCTTGAGTTGTCTTGCTTTTATAAAAGCCACCAGATTATAGAGGATAGATACATATATGGACGCAAATCCAATCTTACTGCAAATGAAGTACTCAAGAGTAGTTGCTCTGTTGGCTAAAAAAGAACATATCTCCATGCGCAAAGCCTTAGATATTTTCTATAAGTCAAAGCTCTACCCTCTTGTAAGTGAAGGCGTATCTGATATGCACTGCATGAGTGATGAATATCTTGTAGAAGAGCTAATCGACGAAATTTCAAAATCAGGCTCTAATGTGTCTAACTAAGCTTCTTCCTATTGAGCATTTAACATCTGATTAGTTTGTTTTCATAAATTTCAGTCACAAAACTTTCTAAAAACTAACTCAATTCTCTTAAAAACTCTCAATTTTTAGCAGAATTTGGCAATAACTTGAAAAGATAGTGCCTATTTTTTGCTTTTTACTGTTCTAAAGTACATGTATACAAAATACATAAAGGAACATTTTATGAAAGCAAAAGTATTACCCCCTCTTGTAGCAACTATGCTGCTTACACTAGCAGTCAACTCATCCTAAGCTAAAGATTCACAAGCTCCAACTTTAACCATAGACGCATCTTCTCTATCCGAAAAATGGGATAAAGTTTTTCCTGAGGATAAAAGAGCTCATCACCACAAAGTTATTCTCTACAATCGCTTTGGCATCACCATGGTAGGTGATCTCTATACTCCTGCTAATATGAAAAAAGGAGATAAGCTAAGAGCCTTAGCTGTTGTAGGTCCATATGGTGCCGTAAAAGAACAGTTATCAGGTCGTTATGCTCAGGGAATGGCAGCTCGTGGCTTTATTGCTTTAGCTATTGATCCGCATTTACTGATAAAGTGGCGGAGAGCCTAGAAACATTTCCTCCCCAGAACTTAATACAGAAGATTTTTTAGCAGCTGTTGATTACCTACTGAATAATGAAAACGTAGCTGATGGCAAAGTCGGTATCATTGGCATCTGCGGGTTTGGTGGTTTTGCGTTAAATGCAGCCGCTCAAGATCCTAGAATCAAAGCAATCGTTACCTCAACCATGTACGACATGACAAGAGGCATGGCAAATGGCTATTTTGATGAAGGTACGTCTTCTGAAGAATTAAAAGCAAATAGACAGAAAGCAAGAGCTCAAATTGCAGCAGAACGTACTATTGATTATAAGAACGGTACTTATGCAATGGCAGAAAGTGTCCCAGCAAAGGTAACTCCTGATATGCCTCAGTTTGTTAATGACTACTCTAACTTTTATGAAACAAAATTAGGCTACCATGAAAAATCATATGGCTCTACATCAGGTGCTACTGTAACCTCAGCAGCAACCTTCATGAACATGCCAATTCTTGTCATATGCTGATGAAATTGAAACACCTGTACTGATGATACATGGTGAAAAGCCCACTCAAGATATTTCTCTGAAGACGCGTTCAAAAAGCTAAAAGATGATAACAAAGAACTGTACATCGTACCTAACGCAGTACATACAGATCTTTACTACAAGATGGATGTAATACCTTTTGATAAGATCGAATCTTTCTTTGAAAAGAATCTTTAAATGAGAGCTAAACGCAACTGATTAAGGCAGAGCCTCGTGGCTCTGCCCTATCTATTTATGAGAGTAAACTATTGTGTTATGCGGTTGTAAGACTAAGCTTTAAAAGCTAGCACTTTTAATTAGTGGATCTTAATTGAAGTTGAAGTCTTTGCATCTTTTGCTTTCATCAAGCAGATATCCAACTCACCATTTGCATAAGCTGCAGTAATATCTTTTGGATCAACATCTTCAAAATGAAAGCTACGCTCGTAAGTACCTTCTGAACGCTCATGAACCATAAAGCCAAACTCATCTTTCTTGTTGCACTCTTTATGATGATCAGCTCTGATGGTTAAATCACCATTCTCAAAATCAACCTTGATGTCTTCTTTCTTAACACCTGGCATATCAGCCTTTAGCTGATAGCGGTCACCTAAATCTTTAATATCTACACGAGCATTGTCTGTTGCCATTGGAGTAAACATATTGTCAAAGTCTGCTAATGGACGGCTGAAGAAATCAAACAGTGTAGGTGCAAAGTTCTTATTAAAACCATCATTAACTCTTGCTAACATATTCTTATTGCAATTATTCATGTTCTTCATAAAAGCTCCTCGGATTGCTTCTTCTTGCAATCCCTTTATTCTCTTTTCACACTTATACAAGTGTGGTCACTTCAAGCTTTTTAAAGGGTATTTTTTAGTGATGAGTTTTATTTTCAGATAGCAAAAATGAGCTTTAAAAACACGTTCTCAGACCACATATTGAAAGTGATTTCTTTGCTATTTTGTATCCCTAATTTTCTTAAAAAGTTGGAAAAGTGATCTGAATAAAGCATAATTCAGTTGGAAAAGTGGACAATTTTAGTTATTTTTAGTTGGAAAATTGGCATTATTTTGTCTATGATCTAGATAAGCCAACTGTTATTAGCTCTTAGAATGCTGACAAGAATTATAGATCAACTTTTAATCCACCATTTTGATACATCAAATACAGCCTTACTAAAGATTTTCTTACAAAATACTACATTCAAGATTGAAAGAAGTTGGAATATTGGCAAAATTCAGTTCAAATTGGTTGGAAAAGAGGTCAATTTTATTCAAATTTAGGTTGGAAAAATAGCAATTCATATCTATAAGTTAGATAAAATAAACTTTAAAGAGCTTTTAAATGCTAACTAGAACTGTAGATCGAATTTTGATCGACCATTTTAAAATATCCAAAACAGCCCTATTAATTGAAGGAGCTCGACAGATTGGAAAAACATTCTCAATTAGACAGTTTGGAAAAAAATTCAAAACCTACATTGAAATCAATTTTATCGAACAACCTGTAGCAATTTCTTTGTTCAAAGATCTAAGTAACACAAAAGATCTTCTTGCAAGACTGTCTCTATTCACAAAACAAAAACTCATAAAAAGAGATACCCTTATCTTTTTTGACGAGGTACAGATCTGTCCAGAAAGTTATAACATATATTAAATTTCTTGTTGATGAAGGATCTTATAATTACATTCTCTCTGGTTCTCTTTTAGGAATTGAAATCAATGATCTTAGATCAGTGCCGGTAGGCTACCTGACTATAAAAAGGATGTTCCCTCTTACATTTAGAGAATTTGCATTGAATCTCGGATTGAACTCAAGCATCCTAGAAAATCTTGAAACATCTTTTAAGGAGAAAAAGCCTGTTGATGATTTTATCCATAAGAAAATGATGGAACTGTTTAGAGTTTACCTAGTGGTAGGAGGCATGCCTGCTGCTGTAAACAGGTACATAGAAACGAACAACCTTAATGAAGTAATTGACATACAAAATCAAATAGTTAATCTCTATAAAAAAGACATTACTCAATATGACAAGAACAATAAGCTTGCAATAGCTCAGATCTTTGAACTAATAGCACCTCAACTTAACAGTCAAAACAAACGCTTTATCATCAAAGATATCAAATCAGGAGTCAAGTTTGATAGGTATGAAAATAGCTTTCTCTGGTTGAAAGACGCAGGTTTCGCTTTACCTGTTTACAACGTAGAAACACCAAAGATCCCCTTAAAATTATCAAAATCTAGAAGTTTATTCAAATTGTTCATGAGTGACGTAGGACTTTTAGCATCAGAGTACTCTCAAGGAATTCAACTAAAAATCATTAGTGGGGACGACAAATTAAACTATGGCGCAATCTTTGAGAACTATATAGCTCAAGAATTAACCGCTTGTGAACACGATCTTTACTACTATAACAATAAGAAAAGAGGAGAACTCGATTTTTTAATCGAATATGATGGTGAAGTGCTTCCTATAGAAGTTAAGTCTGGTAAAGATTACAAAGTCCACAGAGCGCTTTCAAATATAATGGATTGTGGAGAATTTAATCTAAACAAAGCTTTGATCTTTAATAACTCGAATTTGAAGGTTGAAGGAAAACTGACTTACGCACCTATTTACATGGCAATGTTTTTAAAACAAGAAATTAAAGATGAAGACTACATCTACAAGATCGATCTATCAGAGCTCAATAAAAGGTTCTAAATACGGTTCATGATTACGAATAATTATCCGTAATTTGATTTATTTGTTTTATAAGCATTTTTAGATTTTTTAAATTATTCGTAATCTGACTTTTAAATCAATGGTAAAACAGTCAATAAAAGCTCTTTGTCCATGTATTCAACGATCAAAAAAGAGCAGGTGCTTTTACTAAAAAAATTCAAAAGCGTCGTAATGACATCATGCAAATGCTAAAGGATGGTATGACCTTAGATGCTACCAACAAAAGCTTTGCTGATGAATTTTTGGTACAGGATGATAACGATGGTATCCCCCTGAATAACTAAGCCTTCCAAGAGGCAAACCAGCATGCCGGTATATTTGTGCTTGTATCTGACTGTGTTGCCGATGGTAAACAGGCTTACTACGGTTACAGAGACAGACGTACTGTAGAAGAATGTTTCTCTGATTTAAAGGTAAAGATGTGCTGTGACAGATTCAGAGTTTCATGCGAGGATTCACTGGTTGGTAAATGCTTTGTCGAGTTCATTGCCTTAAGCCTGTATATGAGAATGGAAATGATTATAAGAAAGGCAATGGATAAGAATAAGGAAGTTCCTCATCATTCTGTTAAAACAATCATTGAAGATTTGGAAGGGATAACAGAGATAGCCTTTGCCGACAGCTTTGTTACCATCAAGCCAATATCAAAAACTCAGAAGAAATGCTTAAAGCTGTTCAATACCAGTGAGCCTGTAAGCAGGTATGTTCAGAACATTGCTGTTCCCAACATGATTAAATACGCCAGAAAGCCTCATGGTGACAAAGGGGGTAACTAAAATTACACAGAATGAAACTTAAGGATCTGCAACTAATAGACAATTTTTGTAATTCGTTTAACATTCTTATTCCTTATTACCAACTAAGCAAAATACAACAATTTCACAATTCTTATTTATTGCTCTTACCGTTTTTAATAAAAATGTAATTGTTGAGTATGTTGTAGATATATCATCAATAATTAATACTTTACCGTTTTGAAGATTTTTATATGCATTAATTTGTTCTTGATTTGGAAATTTAAAGAAGTTCTTTAAATATTCCCTATATTTTACTTTTGTATTCTGACCTATTTTAAAATATTCTAAATCATGAATATTATCTATCATCTTTTCAACATTTTTACACGATGTTTCAATATCCTTTAAAGGTACTCCATTGTTTTTTAAAAAATTCTTATATGTTTCATACTCAAATTCAATATTTTTAGGAAGTTCCTTAATTAGTTTACATGAATTGAATGAAACTGGGCATACATCATGAATAGTATTGATAATTAAGTTGTTGAGTTTTGAACTAGACTCAGGATATATAATAGTTTTGAATTTAGACAAATCAACTACTTCATATAAACTATTAACAGCTCTTACAACAAGCTGCTTAATATTTTCATCATTTGAAGTATTTAGATAATCAATAATTTTCTTTTTTACATCTTTATCAATATTTTGCTCAAATTCATAACCAAAATATGTACACGGCCCGAAGTTGGTATACATTGAAATTGATTTTGTTAACTTAATAATATCAGTTTTATTATCATGCTCAAAATCGAATTCAAATGAGTCTAAACAATTTTTATAGGAAATTCCTTCATTCAATTCATAAAATCTCATTTTTTAGTTCCTCTACGATAGTATTAAATAATCATTTGTCTTTAAATCATTAGGTCGTAACTCACCAACATTCTGGTGCTCCTGCGATAGTACCACTTTTAGTGGCCTTAATACATGCAGGTTACAGCACACTTTTCGCCGAAAACGCTCCTTTTTCGCCAAATATTGCAAAATTGAACTTAAAAGTTAAGAGAAAAGAGGCTCAAAACCGCATTAGAAAGCCATCGCCGTTGGAAGAGATGATCAGAAGAATCAATTTTAAGAAAAAGGTTATAAATTCAACAGGATATATTCAAAAATCAATAAATCTCTACTTTCCACGGTTAAAATTTAACTATAAACCGCATTCTACTGCGGTTGTGCTCTTTAACAACCGATTAAATACAATGTGATAGGCTTAAGTAAGCACTTTCTTCTGTGAACCTGAGATCTGTATTTGTTTTGGGCAGAAATCAAATATGGCTTTTACATAGTCAATCATGTCGTGATACCAGTTACAGAGAAGTATTTTTAGCATGTGCTTTACAGTTCTCAGTTTTCCTTTAACAATGCAACCTTTTGCATCTAGCTTATCAGGGAATTCTATCAATCTGTCGAACAGTTATTTTACAGCTTCTGACAAAGGAATTAGTCTCATTGTCTCCTGACAGTTGCGGGCTATTTCTCCCATGGTACGGACATCTCGATGCAGGCGTCTGTGAAACTCCAGTATTGTGGCTCTTAAGGCTGAAAGACACATAAAGGCATTCTGATTGTCAAAATCAACAGAGCGTGTTTCTTTGCCAAGTCCAAAGAACTCATTCTGATTGAAAAATCCTGTTTCAATCATCCAGCGACAGGCATACCTTTATATTGCATAGATAATAGTAAGTATACTAATAAAAAGAATTTATTTCTTGTATGACGATATGCTAATCAAACTATATGACGACCATTCAATATACAATTGAATTAAAGGTTTGAGGTAATCATTATGAAATTATTAAAAATTCTGGTTCAGTCCTAAAAACTGAGGGATCTTTGTTCAGTCATCTTCCAAAGATCTCCACCTTTGTCTTGAGTCATCAAACAGCTTAAGAAAGAAATACTCATCATCAGGTAGACCATAACTCTTCTTTCTGATGGTCTTGATCTTCTGGTTTGACACCTTCAACCTTTCTGTTAGATAACGGATTTTTTTAATCCCACACTTTTCTGTATTGACCCATAAAAACTTAAATAAAGAAAGGTTGTCAATTTCAAGTTTAATTTTACAAGACAAATCAAAGTTACCCACAGAAGAGTCTATTCTAATAACAATAAATATATTTATTGTTATTTCATCATTAGATCTTATATATCCTGAAGCACATTTATAACGAGCAAAATATTAGACAAAATTCACTTTTTTTAGATTTAGAACTATAGAAAAAAAAGTAAAAATTTAACAGAGAATTCTAACAAACAAAATGGTATGAATTGGCGTTGCTTGCAAATAGGTGTATTTAAGGTCAAACAAGGCCAAAATCAAAATAAAAGTTTTAAATTACAAAGAAGTAAAAGAGACAGACTTGGACAGTTACAAAGAAAAAAAATAGACTTTTGGGAAGAAAAGAATAGTCATAGTGGTGCGGGAGAAGGGACTCGAACCCTTACACCGAAGGCGCCAGAACCTAAATCTGGTGCGTCTACCAATTTCGCCACTCCCGCATATTGAGAGGTTTCAGATGGGGTGGCTAAAGGGGCTCGAACCCTTGACAACCGGAATCACAATCCGGGACTCTACCAACTGAGCTATAGCCACCATCGGAAACATTGTTAAATCAATTCAATGGCGCGTCCTAGAGGAATCGAACCTCTGACCCACAGCTTAGAAGGCTGTTGCTCTATCCAACTGAGCTAAGGACGCAAGTTGCTGGATAAATAGGTCTTAACCTGTTGTTCCAACCACACTTCAGTGAGGTGAAGTGATTTAACGGTGCATATGATACAGGAGGACTCACCTATCGTCAACGAATTTTTAACAATTTTCTCGAAATTTTTTACATTTTCATTTTAAAGATCTGAGCAATGGCTTATTTATCACTTTTCATTTTCAGACATTTCTCTGCCTTATCTGGGTTCATTTTTACAAAAAAACCATATAGTTAAGTTCACCTATCTTAATTTTGCTAAAATTAGCTCACTTAATTTTTTATGGTGAACAGAATGATTCTTGGTATTCCTTTATATGAGTTGGCTATTACCATCGGCATGCTTTTATGCTGTGGCGTGGTAGCTGGTTTTCTGGCAGGTCTTTTAGGTATCGGTGGTGGCATTATCTTCGTACCGTGCTTCTACTTTGTATTTACCCTCTTCTTTAAAGTAGATCCTAATATTGCAATCTTAGTAGCAACAGGTACCTCTCTTTTATGTATGATCCCTACTTCTATTTCTGCTGCTCTATCTCAGAATAAGAAAGGAAACACTGACCTGGCTGTAATCAAAAGCTGGTCAGTATTTATGTTGATTGGTGTGGTTGTAGGTATCTTAGTATCTAAGTTCTTAGGTGGCGCTTGGTTAACCTTACTCTTTGGCGGAGTAATGATTTTAAATTCAATCAATACTCTATTTAGAGCAAAAGCAAAACCTGCTTTTGATTCATTACCTGGTAAAGCAGGTCAATCAGTTATCGCTTTTTGTATTGCTTGTTTCTCATCAATGCTGGGCATCGGCGGTGGTACTTTAACCGTACCTATTCTAAATGCTTGCTCTGTACCACCTCATAAAGCTATTGGTACCTCATCTGCTGTATCCTTATTTGTTTGTGTTCCAGGCGCAATTTTAATGTTACTTACAAATTCCACACCTGATCATGCACCAATTGGTACTTTTGGCTTAGTTAACGTACTTGCAGCTATCTGTGTAGTGCCTGTTTCTTACTTCTGTGCACCATTAGGTGTCAATATAGGCAAAAATATCAAGCCAACCACATTAAAGAGAATCTTTGCTGTAGCTTTGTTTATAATTAGTGCACGTATGCTGTTCAGTGGCATCAGCTATTATGTTGAGGATAATAGTGCTCAAACTACAACTGAAGTTTCTACAGAAGCATCAACAGCTGTAGAACCTACAGAACAGACAGATAACAACAGTGCAGTGGAGAATAACTAATGTCAGCACAGATTATTGATGGTAAAGGTATTGCAAAAGAACTAAGAGCAGAGCTTCGTCAAGATGTTGATGCAAGCGTAGATAAAGGCAACAGACAACCTGGTCTTGCAGTAGTGCTTGTAGGTTCAGATCCTGCTTCACAGGTTTACGTAAGAAATAAGCGTAAGGCATGTGAAGAAGTTGGTATCAAATCTTTTGCCTATGATCTTCCTGAAACTACTTCTCAAGAAGAATTAGATAAAATCATCGATGATCTTAACAACAACGATGAAGTTGATGGCATCTTAGTTCAGTTCCCATTACCAAAACACTTAGATGAATCAAGCATTGTTGAAAAGATCAGTGCTTCAAAAGATGTAGACGGTTTCCACCCTTACAACGTAGGTAGATTAGTACAGAGAATTCCTTATATCTGTGCTTGCACACCACACGGTGTTATGACCTTATTACACAAGACCTTAGGTGAAGATCTAAAAGGTTTAAATGCAGTAGTAGTTGGTGCATCAAATATCGTTGGTCGTCCTATGGCCTTAGAGCTGTTACTAGCTGGTTGCACCACTACAGTAACTCACCGTTTCTCAAAAACAGATGATCAGAAGATGTTAATTAAGAATGCGGATATTGTGGTTGTAGCTGTCGGCAAACCTAAATTCCTAGATGGTGACCTAATTAAAGATGGCGCCACCGTAATTGATGTAGGTATTAACCGTATGCCTGATGGAAAGTTATGTGGTGACGTGGACTTTGAAAAGGCTAAGGAACATGCAGCTTTCATCACACCAGTTCCTGGTGGCGTAGGTCCTATGACCATTGCAACTTTAATGCAGAACACCATTACAGCTTATAAGAGCCACATTAAAGCTTAAGAATGAAAAGGCTTTGAGGCACTGTTCTTAATTCCTTATAAGGTATAAAAAAATTCCGTTATCAGTTTTTTTGATAGCGGAATTTTTATTTGCACGATGTAAGTTTGTATTAACCTACAAGGTTATCTAAATTATCAATTGCAACTTCTGGATTTACATCCTTAGTGTAATCTACGCCAGGAACCTCAAAGCCAAATAGCTGTAAGAACTGCTTCTTGTAATCAGCATAATCAGTTTTCTCAAATAGGTTCTCAGTTGTAACCTGTGGCCATAACTCTTTGCACTTGTTCTGTACAGAATCACGTAATTCCCATGAATCCATACGTAAACGACCTTCAGCATCAACCTCAGCCTGATTGCCATATAAGGTTGTAGCAAATAATCTGTAAATGTGCTCTATTACTGACTCGTATATGCCCTGCTCTCGCATGATCTTAAAGCACATTGAAATGTATAAAGGCATTACAGGAATAGCAGAAGAAGCCTGAGTTACTACACTCTTTAATACAGCAACACGAGCATCACCGTGTAATGAAGCTAAACGCTGTTCATTAGCCTTTGCTGCTCTATCAAGATCTTCTTTAGCCTTACCTAATGCACCGTGCCAGTAGATTGGCCAAGTGATCTCAGTACCGATATAGCTGTATGCAACAGTCTTGCAACCATCAGCTAGAACATCGGCATTCTTTAGAGCTTCAATCCATAGCTCCCAATCCTGACCACCCATTACCTTAACAGTATTGTCGATCTCTTCGTGAGTTGCTGGCTCTAATGATGAGGTGATGATTTCGTTCTTGTTAGTATCAATAGCTGTTGAAGTGTAGGTCTGACCAATTGGTTTTAATGATGATCTTACAACTTCACCAGTTTCAGGCATCTTTCTTACAGGTGCAGCTAGAGAGTAAACAACTAAGTCAACCTGACCCAAATCACGCTTGATGATCTCAATTACCTTATCACGGCACTCATTTGAGAAAGCATCTGCATTAACATTGTGTGCATATAAACCTGCTTCTTTAGCATACTTTGTAAATGCAGCAGTGTTGTACCAACCTGCTGTACCAGGTCTCTTTGCTGTACCTGGTTTTTCAAAGAATACACCAATTGTTGCTGCACCTGAACCGAAAGCTGCGCTAATACGTGAAGCTAAACCGTAACCTGTTGAAGCACCAATAACTAGTACTTTCTTAGGACCATTTTCTACCTTTCCCTTTTTCTTAACTAGGTTAATCTGCTCTAAAACGTTAGCATCACAGCCTGTAGGATGAGTGGTAACACAAATAAAACCACGTGCCTTAGGTTCAATAATCATGAATATTCTCCTTTAAACGCAAAATGCGTCATAGATTTATTGCGCTGATTTTACCATATTTTATGGGTTGCTTAGCTTTTTGTTATCAGCATTTGTTACGTAAACACGTGCTTTTCATTTCTTTTTCTAGGAGAGCATGCAAAAACGGCTAATTGAGTGGGATTACAGTAGAATTCTCTTTTCAAATAAGAGATGTTTTTTTAAATTTTGTTGCTAAATTTGCACATTGTCACGTAGCTGTACACGTTACGTGCATATAGTTGTATAATTTTACAACTTGAAATTTACCTATAATGCACTATCTAAAAATGAACAAATTTATAAAAAACAATTTCATAAAATTTCTTGCAATTCCTCTATTTTTATATTCATCAGTATCGCAAGCTATAGTTGCGTCACCTAATCCAATTCCAGGATCAGAAGTAGGCGTTGCTTATCTAAAGCCAAATGACAACAAAATTTATGGACAGAATGTTGATACCTTCATGCATCCGGCTTCAACCTTAAAAGTTGTATCTGGACTTGCAGCTATTCTGTACTTAGGTCACGACTATACTTTTAAAACCACACTTGAGGTTGCAGCTAACAACGCTGATACTCAAGGTAAAGTAGTGACTGATCAGAACGGAACCTTACATGGTAATGTTTTAATTAAATTTGTAGGTGATCCTAGCTTTACAACAAAGTCTTTTAGAACATTAGTAAATTCTCTTTCTAAAGCAGGCGTTAAGAACGTAGCTGGTGACATTATCCTTGATGTAAGTCGTTTTGGAGGTCTGTCAAAGGGCACAGGTTGGTCTTGGGATGACGCACCAGTCTGCTTTACTGCTCCAGCAGGCTCTGCCATTATCAACAGAAACTGTGTGTTTGCTCAGCTTCAGCCTAATGGTGTAGGCAATGTTGCTACTCCAAAACTGTCTGCAGGTAGCCCTATTACCCTAACCTCTGATGCTGTAGGTGTTGCTCCTTCAAATTATGGTGGCAACTGCGAGCTTGAAGCTGATCTTTATATGAAGAATCAGTACCACATCACAGGTTGTGTTCCTGTACTAGAGAAGAACCAGCCATGGCCATTATCCCTGTCTGTTTCAGATCCTGATCAGTGGGCTGTAGATTGGACTAACATCATTTTCAATGAAAAGAAGATTTCTTTTAATTCTATTAAACTTGCCCGAGCAACACAGCCAGGTTACACCACTATTGGTGTAATTGAATCAGCTCCATTAGGAGAACTGGCAAAATACATGTTGCACCGTTCTAACAACCTCTATGCTGATGCTATTGCAAAGACTGTAGCTGCAGAATACTATAAATTACCAGCTACTTACAGCAGAACAACTAGGGCAATTCGTGCCGTACTAAAACAGTATGCCAATATTGATTTAGGCAACAGCTATCTTGTAGATGGCAACGGTTTGTCTCCTCATAACCTAGTAACTCCACATAAAATGTTGGAAATATTAGAGTTCATTAACTTAAATGATGACAAGATTCAGTTCATTAAGTTACTACCAGTTGCAGATGAATCTGGTACTTTACATTGGAGAGCTTCTACAAGAAATCCTCCTTTAGCAAAAAATGTAACAGCTAAGACTGGTACAATACAAAATGTATCTAACCTCATGGGATTTATGCGTACTAAATCAGGTGTAAGAGTTCCTTTTGTGTTCTACACCAATGCCCTTTCCTTTGATCAGAGAACAAGAGATCTTGTAAAGTATCACAAGATTGCATCTCCACATTTAGGTTATGAAAGATACGTTCTAGAACAGATTTATAACGAAAAAGTTATGGGCGTTGACTTCTAAAGTCATAACGCATTTTTCCCTTCAAGAGAAGCTTTGTCTATGACAAAGCTTCTTTTTTTTCACTATAGGCATTCAAGAACTAAATTTTTTCCATTTCAAACAGTTATCAATTTGTTCCTACTAGGGCTCAAGCTCAGCATACATTTTGTGTTTTGTTGATTTTTGTATATTATTTTGTGCAAGTAATTCTATAGTTTCACTTCTATGATGATCCTAATAAAGGCTTTCCATTGGAGTTATTATGGATTTAATTTCAATTAACGATAAAACATTTTTCATAAAGCAGTTACTTGGCAAAGGTAAAGGTGGATATTCATATCTTGTAGAGAATGAGCAAAATGAAGAATTTGTTGTCAAACAAATCCATCATGAACCTTGTGACTACTATAATTTTGGAAATAAGATTGAAGCTGAGAAAAACGACTATAAAAGGTTATGTGAAACAGGGATTCTGATCCCTCGAATGTACTCAATTGACGAAACTAAAGAAACAATTCTAAAAGAGTATATAAAAGGAGACACCGCATTTACTCTAGTCAAAAATGATGCTCTTCCACATGATGCCATCTTACAATTAGAAGATATGGCTCAAAAAGTAAAAGAATTCGGCCTCAATATTGACTATTTCCCAACCAACTTTGTTTTGCAAAGTGGTCGCTTTTACTATATAGATTATGAGTGCAACTCATATATGGCGGAGTGGAATTTTGAAAACTGGGGCATTAAATATTGGAGTAAAACAAAAGAATTCTTAGACTACTTAAGAGATCATCCTGATCTCTAAAAGAGCTTATCAAAAATTTCTATTCCCAAAAGTAAAAAATATTTAAACTTTTGGGAATAGAATTGATTTTTAATTTTATTATCATAAAGTTATTTTTTTACGATTCTTATACATTTTCAATTACGCACTCGTGTTTCTTTGATTTAGCATCATAGCTAATACCTAACATCATTACTTTTGAAGAGTATTCTCTAACTTTATCTAGATAATTCCGCTCTTTTATTTGCTCTAAAGCTTTTGAAGCCGATTTATTAAATTTTAATTCGATAATTAGTGCTGGTACACTTTTTGAGTATTCTGCTTTCGGAAGATATACAATGTCTGCAAAACCTTTTCCTGTTGCCATTTCTAAAAGAGGCTTTTGGTAATTTTCACATGTTGCTGCAAAAGCTGTAAGTACTGTATATTTTAGGCTTTCTTCGCTATTGTATGAGATTATGGATGTTCTCTGTTCATGAACTTTCTCAAGCTCCAAAGCAACATAATTACAATCTTTTTCAAAAACCTTTTCCAAAAAAATTTTTGAATTCTTAATGATCGATACATATTCTTTCCAAGCACAGTCATCTAATGATTTTAAAAGTTCTCTTCTAACTTCCTCATTAGGAACGTAGACTTCATTTTGATTTGAATTATAGGCAAGATAACCTAGATGTATTAGGTAGACAATAACCGAATCTTTACTACTGAATACAGAGTTCTCATTGTTAAATCGAGTAATATCGATTCCCTTTAAAGAATTTCCATTTACAAGATCAATAATATCTTCTTTCAAGCCAATAAAGTTCAATGAAATGCATTCTTTAACAGGATAATAAGATGCTGTATCAGACCAATAACTTTGATAAACTCCTGTTTTCATCAAAGTCATTATGGAACGAGGATTATAAACATCATAATCATCTAAATGGTATCCATCGTACCATAGCTTAGCATTTTTAAAATCGATACCATGTTTTTGACACAGAGAAGATACTTCCTCTCCAGTAAAACCTACAAATTTACCTAATCTAAAGGTATTCAACATTGAGATCTGGTCAAAATTGTTCAAAGCTGACTGTGTGTCATAACGACCAATTGGGAAAATACCGGTCATATAGGCTAAAGCTACAGCTCTATCACCAATTGCACCTTTAAACAAACCTCTTAAGAGATTTAAGTATGCTTTAACCTCTTCTTTTTCATTTGGATAATCACGAAATAAGCAGTCATACTCATCAAGAATAAAGACAAATTTTTCATTTGTTTTATTAAAAATATTAAGGATAGCCTCAACGAGATTGTCTTTAGAAAAATGTATATCACTAAATTCATCAGCTAATTCTTTACAAACTGACTTTTGGATGTAAGAAACTACTCCTTTTGCTCCTTGATTTAGAGCAATCATCGACTGTATATCAAGAGTTATTACGTTAAACTTGTTGATATACTTTTCATATGATTCTTCTTTTGATATTTCAAGTTTACTAAAGAGATCATGTGAATCACAGCCTTTAGAATAGTACGCTGCAAGCATATTAGCAGTATATGATTTTCCAAAACGACGTGGTCTAGAAACACAAAGAAATTTAGTTGAAGGAGAATATAAACTTTTATTGGTATATGATATCAGTGATGACTTATCAATATATTCACTTAACAAAATATTCTGAAAGTTCAACTTTCCATCATTTATATACATCTTGATTTGCTCTTACCCAAAACACATACAATTTAATTATATAGTAAAAAGGCAAAGCTCTATAACTTGAGATTTAAATTATTAGTGAACTTAAGTTATTTGTAGTACAATCCTAAACACTCAAAACCAAACTTAGTAATTTTTTTAACGGGTGAAATATGAAATTATTACAAAAATCTCATAAGCTCGATAATGTCTGTTACGACATTAGAGGCAAGATACATCAAGAAGCTCTTCGTATGGAAGAGGAAGGTCAGAGGATCTTAAAACTTAACATTGGAAACACTGCGACCTTTGGTTTTGAGGCGCCTGAAGAGGTGGTTCGTGATGTTATCCGTTCTCTACCTAACTCTCAAGGATACTGCGAATCTAATGGTATTTTTCCAGCCCGTAAAGCCATTGCGCAGTACTACCAGCAAAAGGGTATGAAAAACGTCGATGCTGACGATATCTTTATCGGCAACGGCGCATCAGAGCTTATTACCATGACTATGAACGCACTGTTAAATAACGGTGATGAAGTTTTAGTTCCAGCTCCTGATTACCCACTATGGACTGCTGCTATTAACCTAGCTGGTGGTAAAGCTGTTCACTACATGTGTGATGAACAGGCTAACTGGTATCCAGATATTGAGGATATGAAAAAGAAAGTTACCTCAAGAACAGTAGGTATCGTTCTTATCAATCCTAATAACCCTACAGGTGCTGTATACCCTACTCCTCTTTTACAAGAGATCGTAGAGTTTGCAAGACAGAATAATCTTGTAATCTTCGCAGACGAAATTTATGACAAGATCTTATACGATGATGTAGCACACAGAAGTATCTGTACTTTAGCTGATGATGTAACTGTAGTTACCTTCAACGGTCTGTCAAAAGTATACAGAGCTTGCGGTTTCAGAATGGGTTGGATCTTAATTACAGGTCCTGAAAAACGCAATAAAGGCTTTGTTGACGGCATCAAGCTTATGATGGCAATGCGTTTATGCGCAAACGTTCCTCTACAGCATGCTATTCAGACAGCTTTAGGCGGATATCAGAGTATCAATGAGCTTATCATTCCTGGTGGTCGTTTGTATCAGCAAAGAACAGCCATGTATGACAGATTAAATGCTATTGACGGCATTACTGTAGTAAAGCCACACGGCGCTCTGTATATGTTCCCTAAGCTCGATAAGAAGTTCAATATCAAGGACGATCAGAAATTTGCAATGGACTTACTAAAGCAAGAAAAAATGCTGATTGTTCAGGGTACAGGCTTTAACTGGCCTGAGCCAAACCACTTTAGAGTTGTATTTTTACCATCAATTGACATCATCAATGATGCTTGCGATAGATTGGAGCACTTCCTAAAGACTTACCGTCAGTAATAAAAAGTTTAGATCTTATAAGGCTGCACAAAATGCAGCCTTTTTTAATGTTAAAATATGCCATTATTTGTATTAGAAATATGAAGCATGGCAGATAGAGAAGTTCACTTTATTACTGACGAAAAAGGCAAGAGAACCCATGCCATTATTCCAATTGAGGTTTACACTCAATTAGTGGCATTAAAAGGGTTGTTAAAACACACTGCGCCTTTAGGTGATCATGAACTCTACACTTTTTCTATTAAAAATCTTACAGCTAAAGGCTATCCAGAAGGCACCAGATCAAAACCTTATTTTGTGGTAACCAAAGGATCACAAGCTGTGTTAGAACACGTGTCATCTACTCCAGAACACGTTGATGAGCAAAGAGAAAAGCTGCTGTCAGACGGAGCATTAAAACTTGATCCTGAGAATAACTGCTTTGTATTCACTAAAGATTTGAAATTTAAAAGTGCCTCGTTAGCTGCTGCCATTGTCGCAGGCAATGTCAGAAACGGACTTGATGTTTGGGTCAACCGTGAAGGTTTTAGCTTAAAGCAATCAGGTTATGGAGTAAAGAGTAAAAAAGGCACTTTGAAGAAATGAGGTCTATATGACATTTGAACAAAAAAGCTTTTCTAAAAAGCCTTTCGTAAAAAAAGATGGTGCTAAAAAGGAATTTTCAAAAAAGCCTAACTTTAGCCACAATGGAGAATTTAAAAGAAAATCATTTAAGAAAGGTGATGAAGAAAAGGCTGAAAGATTCTCTAAAGAAAAGCGTCCTTTTAACAAGTCTCGTTACGATAATAAGAACAAGACAAGAGTTGAGAGTAAATTCAAAGCTCATGATGAGCACGTAGAGTTTGTGCGTCGCAAGGGCTTTTCTGCTTTCCAGTTAAGATTAGTAAATTCCATCTTAGAAGATGTTTTAGTAATGCATAACTCTTTAGATAGAGCTTATGCCTACTGGTTTAACAAAGTTAAAATCGATCCTGTTGAGCAAGGTTTCTTAATCAAGCAGATTAACTTCATGTTTTCTCGCTTATCTTTATTTGCCTTTGTTGCAAATTTAAAGAGACCTTCTGATTTTGAAAGACACATAGGGCGTTTAACTTTCTCATTCTGTGCTTACAGAGACTGGCCTTTACCTGAGTTAGAAGGTGAAGAAGGCTTTGACAGACGCGGTCTAAAAAAACGTATTGCTCAGGCTAAAGATGAGCCTATGTACAATGACGGTTGTCCTTTATGGTTGCAGGAGCTAGGAGCTGCTGAATTAAAAGGCAAGTGGGACGAAGAGCGTCATGCATTAGGACAGGAAGCTAAGAGATTCATTAGAACTAATACCTTAAAAGGTACTCGTGATGAATTAGCTCATGCTCTCTCTGAAGAAGGCGTGGTAACTAAATCTGTAGCAGGAGTTCCAACTGCACTTGAGGTTACCTCAAATTCTGCTTTATTTAGAACTAAAGCTTTTAAAGAAGGTAGATTTGAACAGCAAGACGCAGGTTCACAGCAAATCGGATCTTTTGTTGAGGCAAAACCTGGAGAGAGAGTTATCGACGCTTGCGCAGGCTCTGGCGGTAAGACATTACAGTTAGCAGCATCCATGGAAGGTAAAGGTGTCATCATTGCTATGGATACCGAGCAGTGGAAACTTGATGATTTAAAGAAGAGAGCTAAAAGAGCAGGTGCTTTTAACATCGAACCTAGAGTTATCGATTCAACTAAAGTTATCAAGAGAATGTATGAAACTGCAGACAGAGTGTTAATTGATGCTCCTTGTTCAGGTACTGGTGTAATCAGACGTATGCCAGATTCAAAATGGCGTGACGGTCGTGAGCATTTAAATGACATCAGAAATACTCAAAAAGACATTCTAAACCGTTACAGCAAAATGGCTAAAGTCGGCGGTATTGTGGTTTACTCAACCTGTTCAATCATGCCATCTGAAAATGAAGATCAGATCGCAACTTTCTTAAAAGAGAATGAAGGAAAATTCGAACTTATTGAGGATAAGCACATCATGCCATCATCTGGATTTGATGGATTCTATATGGCAAAACTAAAACGTTTAGCTTAGCTTTGTAAAGAAAAATTCCGACTGTAAAAAAATCCAGACTAAAGTCTGGATTTTTTGTAACTATGGGTTGAGCCTTGCAAGGCAAGGCTCTGTTGTGGAGATTAAATCTTAAAAGCCTTCACGACGACCTGAGTAAGAACTGCGGAAACCGCCCTTGTCATTACCCTTTCTTGAAGATGATCTCTTATCGAAGCCTCCAAAATCAGGACGTTTTCTGCCACCTGAACGAGATGAACGTCTTTCACCCTCAAACTTTCTAAAATCACGACCTGAGTTTTGCCCCTGTCTGTCAAACTCACGATCACGGTTAAATGGTCTGTCCCTTCTGCCACCATCTCTACCACCTCTAGAACGAGGAGGTTCTGCAGTATAGATTCGTAAATCTAAAGGTCTGCCACATACTCTTGCCTGAGACAGGATATGCATGGTGTCCTTTGGCATACCGTCTGGTAAGTCAACGGTAGTAAAGGTATCAAAAATTGAGATTTCACCGATGTACTTCGACTCGATGTTACCCTCGTTAGCAATAGCACCTACGATCTGACCTGGCTTTACGCCATCCTTACGGCCAACAGCAACACGGAATCTTACCATAGCCATGTCAGGGAACTCACGTAATGGAGCAGCCTCTGCTGTTGGGAATGGTTTTCTTTCTCTTCTGTCACCGCGCTCGCCTCTCTCTGAACGATTGTCATCGTCAAAGGTCCTCATGCGAGGTTCTGGCTTGCTGTCATCTAATAATAAGGTACCATCTTTCTGTACCATCTTAGCTAATGCAGCACATAGAGTTTCAACTTCGATTGCATCATCTGACAGTAACTCAGAGATAACTTCCTCATAAGTCTCAAGACCACCTTCCTCGATGGTCTGTAAAACCTGATTCTTAAAGTTCTCTAATCTTGCCTTGTTAACATCTGCAATTGAAGGCATCTGCATAGGCTCGATCTTCTGACCGGTTACGCGCTCAATTAGACGTAATGCTCTTCTCTCACGTGGAGATACGAATAAGATTGCCTCACCAGTTCTGCCTGCACGACCGGTTCTACCTATTCTGTGTACATATGACTCGGCATCATATGGAATGTCGTAGTTGAATACATGAGTAATTCTGTCTACATCTAAACCACGAGCTGCCACATCAGTTGCGATAATGATATCTAACTGACCTTTCTTTAATCTTTCGATGATCTTTTCACGCTGACGCTGTGGAATATCACCGTGTAGTGCAGCACAAGCAAAACCTCTTGCCATTAAACGGTTTGATACATCTTCAGCATCTGTCTTGGTACGAACAAATACAATTACAGCATCATAGTTTTCAACTTCTAAGATTCTGGTCATTGCATCAATCTTATGAGCACCAGATGCAATCCAGTAACGCTGATGAACTGTTGTAGCAGTGGTAGTCTTTGACTCAATGCGAACATCAGCAGGATCTTTTAAGTGATTCTTAGCAATACGAGCAATCACAGGAGGCATGGTAGCTGAGAACAGAGCAGTCTGACGAGTTTCTGGAGTGTTGCTTAAAATCCAGTCAACATCATCAATAAAGCCCATACGTAACATTTCATCAGCTTCATCGATAACCATATGGGTTAATTTTGATAAATCAACCTTACCACGCTCGATTAAATCGATTAAACGACCTGGAGTTGCAACCACAATCTGCGCACCGTGACGTAATGAGCGGATCTGATTCTCATATGAAGCGCCACCATAGATAGGTGCTACTCTAAAGTTCTTTAAATACTTTGAAAATTGCTGACAAGCTTCAGCAACCTGAATAGCAAGCTCTCTGGTTGGCTCTAAAACTAAAGCCTGTATGCACTGTTCTTTACAATCTAACTTTGAAAGGATTGGTAAAGAGAAAGCAGCTGTTTTACCAGTACCGGTCTGAGCCTGACCAATCATATCTCTGCCTTCTAAAACTACAGGGATTGATCTTTCTTGAATAGGAGTAGGAGATTCAAAGCCTAAATCATGAACTGCTTTTAAAACTTCCTTTGACAGACCTAAATCGTCAAAGGTAACAATGTTTTCATCAGTCTCATAAGTTAACTCAGTATCAGTTAACTTTTCAGCTTCTTTAACTAATAAACTTTCCTCACCGCCAACAGTAGTGGTGATATCTTTTTCTTTAATATCTGACATTTATGCTCCTGAATAAGAGGAGCGTCTTATCTTAACGACATGCTCTATAGATAGATATTAGATTTTTAATACTTTACAGACACACGCACATGAGTCTAAAACCCGCGACTCAACCTTAAATTAGACACGCCTCAAAAAAAAATGCTGCGCAATTATACATAAATGTGATTTACTTCGCAATCTTAAAATGATTTTTTGCCATCCGTGCTGAGTAAAAAAATTTTTCTGCTGACATCTATATCTTTGCAGGAGCACAATATCCAATTATACTGAAGAATATAAGTCCTCCAAAGAAGAACAAATCACTTTATTAGTCACAGTGAAGATTTTCTATGAAGTTATCAGAGTTAAAAACAGGTGAGAAAGGAATTATCACCAGAGTTACAGGTCACGGAAGTTTTAGAAAGAGAGTTATCGAGCTTGGTTTTGTAAACGGGAAAACCGTACAGGTTGTCAGAAACGCTCCACTAAAAGATCCTGTTGAATACGAGGTTATGGGCTCACAGGTTGCTCTGCAGAGAGCGCAGGCTGCAATGATTGAGGTTGTCGGTGAACATGAGAACATCTGTGAGTCAAAAGATGAAAATGCCCCTCTTGACGAATACCGAACTCTTACAGAAAAAGAGATGCAGGAAATTGCAACAAGACAGGAAAAGACTATCACCGTCGCCTTTGTAGGAAATCCAAACTGCGGAAAAACATCAATCTACAACTACCTGTCTGGAGCAAACGAGCATGTTGGAAACTATTCTGGAGTTACTGTAGATGCAAGAGAAACCACTTTTGCATACGGAGGATACACATTCAGATTTGTTGACCTGCCTGGAACCTACTCCTTATCTGCATATTCACCAGAAGAGAAATACGTTCGTGAATACCTTATCAATAACTCCCCAGATATAGTACTTAATGTTGTTGATGCATCTAATATTGAACGAAATCTGTACCTTACCACACAGCTTATGGATATGGATGTAAGAATGATGATCGCTCTGAACATGTACGACGATTTAAGTCGCAGAGGCGATTCTCTTGACTATGTTCAGTTAAGCCGACTTTTAGGCATGCCAATCGTTCCTACTGTAGGCAAGACAGGAGCCGGACTCAACCACCTGATGCACCTTGCCATACTCATTTATGAAAAAGGCGATTATGTAGAAAACGGCAATAATTTCAACCAGGCAGTGCTCAATGAAATGCAGGACTGGTACAAGAGCTCAGATGATGAGGATAAATGCAGAGAAGGTAAATGCCATAACTGCAGTTCCTGCCCTAGCAGTATTTCTGTAAACCTCAAGCAGATCTACCACCACGTTCATGTAAATCACGGTTACATCATTGAAAAGCGTATCGGAGCTCTACAGAAACTCCTAAAGGAGAATCAGAACATCTCCAGCAGATTCTCCACAAGATATATCGCCATCAAACTCTTAGAAAATGATCCTGATGCTGAAAAGCTGGTTAGAGGTCAGCCTCACTGGAAGAGTGTGCTTGAAAAAAGAGATAAACTGACATCTCAGATTGAACAGCTCAAGCATGAGGACAGTGAAACTGCCATCACTGATGCAAAATACGCTTTCATTAGCGGTGCCCTCAAGGAAAGTTATACAGAGAACATAAAAAAGGAAAAGAGCAGAACTGAAATCATCGACAGTATAGTAACCCACAGGATCCTGGGATATCCGATATTTTTAGGTTTCATGTTTTTAATGTTTGAGGCAACTTTCTCTGTAGGAGCCTATCCGCAAGGATGGATTGAGTCTGTTATTGATATTGTGGCAGCTCACATTGACACCTATATGGCTGACTCTGCTCTAAAAGATCTGATAACAGACGGTGTTTTAGGCGGAGTGGGAAGTATTCTGTCCTTTGTGCCTAATATTCTTATTCTATATCTTTTCATCTCAATGATGGAGGACTCCGGCTATATGGCACGAGCCGCCTTTATCATGGATAAACTAATGCATAAGATAGGTCTGCACGGTCGCTCCTTTATTCCTCTTATCATGGGGTTTGGCTGTACCGTTCCTGCCGTTATGGCATGCAGAACCATTGAGGACAGACGCAACAGATTTATAACCGTGCTTATAACTCCTTTTATGTCATGTACAGCAAGACTGCCTATCTATATTCTGCTCATAGGAGTGTTCTTTCCTTCTCATCCTGGAATAGTGCTTTTTGGCATTTATCTGTTCGGAATTCTTGTGGCAGCACTCTCGGCAAGACTTTTAAGCAAAACACTGTTCAAGAACGACGGTATTCCTTTTGTTATCGAGCTACCGCCATACAGAATTCCACGTCTGGCAATGGTTCTTGAGCACACCTGGAATAAAGGATATGCTTATATGAAAAAGCTTGGAGGAGTGGTTCTTATTGCCTCTGTAATCATCTGGGCTTTAGGCTATTTTCCAAGAACTGAAGGTACAGTAACGGCAGCTGTACAGCAGGAAAACTCCTACATAGGTAAAATAGGCAAAACTATTGAACCTGTGATGGAGCCTCTGGGTTTTAACTGGAAACTGAGTGTGGGACTTGTCTCAGGCATAGGAGCCAAGGAGCTTGTAGTAAGTACTCTGAGCGTACTTTACAATACCGGAGATCAGGATGTTGACGAGAATGCTCTTGCAAAAAGAATCCCTATTGCGCCTAATGTAGCTCTGGCCTACCTAATTTTTATCCTTCTGTACGTGCCATGCATTTCATCGTTTTCAGCAATAGCTCAGGAAACCTCGCTAAAATGGGCACTGCTGCAGGCAGGCTACGGAACCACACTGGCGTGGCTGTGTGCTCTTATAGTAAAAGTGATAGGAGGATTTTTCCTCTGACAGAAAGTAAAGGCAGGTGCTTTATACAGAGATATCACCTGCCTTTGAGAGCTCTTTTATCATTACAGAGAATGAGTCTTTTTAAAATTCTCTGAAATCAGAAGCTTTTCTATTTCTACTACATACATGGTGTGAAAATCACCGTCCTTATACCATTTGTCGATATTGTCAGTATCGGTAAAACACTCTTTTTTCAGCTCCTGAACGTACATCTTTCGACAGAACATGATGACATCGCTCTGCTCAAAATACACATGTCCTTCCTGTTCTAGAACAGTCACCCCTGACTCTTTTATCTTATCCTCATTAAAACCGGATGCTTTACCAAAGTAGGAATTAACTTTTCTTAAAGCCTCTGGGAGTACCTGAAGAGTAAGGATCTCTGTCTTATCTACAAGAGTCTTGGTAAAACGCTGCGGTCTTATAAAAATGTAAGCGGCATTTTTCCCCCACATCTGACCTACTCCTCCCCATGAGGCTGTCATGGTGTTGACTCTGCCATCAGCTTTTGCAGTTATCTGAAGCCAGTCTCTGGCAATAAGTTTAAAGGCACTGTAGTTAAATTCGTCTGGGGTTATCTCAAAAAATTTTCTATCCATGTGGATCTCCTTTTATTAGGTCAGATCTTAAGTATTAGGACGTAATCTTAAGCATGCTCATGAACTGCACTGTCATTGCAGTAGCGATCATAGTTAACAACCATATCATTTGCAAACAGAATCAGTTTCATTTGTTAAATTTTTACAGAAGTACACTAAATTGCAAAAATCATATTTTACAATATATACATATATTGCAAAGTAATAATACATTTTTAATATTACATTTTATAATAATTTTGAAAATAAATTATTATATAATTCAATATATTAAATTTTATTATTCATAAACATTGTAAAAACCACTTCAATTACATTTTCATAGTGATAAGATACCTAACACCAAAGACAATTACATACTTTTTGTAATTAAAGATGTAAGTTGTAAAAGTTTCAAATTTATTGTTTTTCAGTATAAAAAAGGTAAGGCAAAAATATGGCAGTCGATAACAATAGAGTCATTATTTTTGATACAACTCTTCGTGATGGCGAACAGGCACTACAGCAGTCACTTTCAACAAAACAAAAATTACAAATTGCTCTTTGTCTTGAGCAGTTAGGTGTTGATGTTATTGAGGCAGGTTTTCCTATTTCATCACCTGGTGATTTACAGTCTGTAAGAGAAATCGCACTAGCTTTAAAGACCTCAACCGCTTGTGGTCTATCAAGAGCTCTAGATAAAGATATCGATGCTTGCTATGAAGCCTTTAAAGGTATTGATCACTACAGAATTCATACTTTTATAGCCACCTCAGATATTCACGTTCACGATAAGTTAAAGAAAAACTTTGACGACATCGTGGAGATGGCTGTTCATGCTGTAAAGAGAGCAAGAAACTACACTGATGATGTTGAGTTCTCATGTGAAGATGCTGGTCGTACTCCTATCGATCATCTATGTAAAATGGTTGAAAATGCAATTAAAGCAGGTGCAACCACAGTTAACATTCCTGATACAGTAGGTTATACCCTGCCTTATGAGTTCGGTGGCATCATCAAGACTCTTTACAATAAAGTTCCAAATATCGATAAGGCTGTAATCTCAGTTCACTGCCACAATGATCTTGGTATGGCAACAGCAAACTCTCTTACAGCTGTAATGGAAGGCGCCCGCCAGATCGAATGCACAGTAAACGGACTAGGTGAAAGAGCTGGCAACACTTCCCTTGAGGAAGTTGTAATGGCAATGAAACTGCGTAAGGAATACATGAAAGGTGTTTACACCAACATCGTCACCGAGAACATTGCAAGAGCAAGTCAGGTGGTATCAGGTATTACCAATGAACCAGTTCCTAGCCACAAGGCTATTGTTGGTTCAAATGCTTTTGCTCACAGTTCAGGCATTCACCAGGATGGTGTATTAAAGAACAAGAGCACTTACGAAATCTTAACTCCTCAGAGCGTTGGTTTCAAAGAAAACAACATGCATATGACCGCTCGTTCTGGTCGTCATATGATCAAGGCTGTTCTAGAAAAATTAGGTTATCGTGAAGGTTCTTATGATCTTGATGATATCTATGCAAGATTCTTAAAGTTAGCTGACAGAAAAGGTCAAGTCTTTGATTATGATCTAGAGGCTCTGCTGTTCTTATCTCATGAACAAGAAGAGGATTCACAGTTTGAGTTAGACAGCTTAAATGTAATGTCAGGTGGCAAAAACATTATTCCTACAGCTTCAGTTCGCCTGAAGATTGGTAAGAGAACTAGAACAGAATCAGGTACAGGTAACGGTCCTGTTGATGCAGTGTTTAACTGTATTTCACGCCTAACCGGTATCAAGCTAAAGCTTGACAACTTTGTAATTTCAGCAAAAGGTTCAGGTATGAACGCCCAAGGTCAGGTTGATGTTGACGTTATTTACAACAATAGACATTATCACGGTAAAGGCTTATCAACTGATGTTATCGAAGCTTCTGCCCTGTCACTGATTTCAGCATGTAACAGTATTTATAGAGCACAACTTATTGAAGAAGAAAAGCACGAAAAGGAGAATGCTTAAAAATGGCTAAGAATTATAAAATTGCAGTACTAGCAGGTGATGGTATCGGTCCTGAGGTAATGAATGAGGCTTTAAAGGTTTTAGAAGCTGTTCAGAAAAAGTTTAACTTTACCTTAGAGTACAAAAAAGAGTTAGTTGGCGGTTGCGCTATCGATGCTTGCGGTACGCCACTACCTGAGCAGACCATGGATGCTTGTAAGTGGGCTGATGCAATTTTATTCGGATCTGTAGGTGGTCCTAAATGGAATCACTTACCTACAGCAAAGCGTCCTGAAGCTGGTGCTCTTCTACCATTACGTAAGCAGTTTGGCCTGTTCTGTAACTTCCGTCCTGCAAAGATTTACCAGGGTTTAGGATCACTGTCTCCATTACGTGCTGATATTGCAATGCGCGGTTTTGATATGCTGTGCGTTCGTGAGCTTACTGGTGGTATCTACTTTGGTCAGCCTAAAGGCAGAGAAGGTACAGGTCCACAGGAAAAAGCTTTCGATACTGAGATCTACCACCGTTTTGAAATTGAAAGAATCGCTAAGATTGCTTTTGAAGCAGCTATGTTACGTAATAAGAAAGTAACCTCTGTTGATAAGTCAAACGTTTTACAGAGTTCGGTTCTATGGCGTGAAGTTGTAACAGAGATGGCTAAGAACTACCCTGAGGTTGAACTTGAGCACATCTATGTTGATAACGCTACTATGCAGTTAGTTAAGAACCCTGCTCAGTTTGACGTAATGCTATGTTCAAACATGTTCGGTGATATCTTATCAGACGAGTGCGCAATGATCACTGGTTCTATGGGCATGTTACCATCAGCTTCATTAGGTGAGGGCGGTTTCGGTCTATATGAGCCGGCAGGTGGTTCTGCTCCTGATATTGCAGGTAAGAACATTGCTAACCCTATTGCTCAAATCCTGTCAGCAGCTCTAATGCTTCGCTACTCTCTAAAAGAGTACGATGCAGCTAAATGCATTGAAGATGCTGTAGCTAAAGTACTAAAAGAAGGCTATCTGACTGGAGATCTAATGGAATCAGGTGCTTCACCTCGCCCTGCTCTATCTACATCAGAGATGGGTGACAAGATTGCCTCAGAGATCAATGGCTAAAAATAAATAAATTAGAACACATAGGTTTTAAAAATGGGTAAAACACTTTATCAGAAAGTTTATGACAGTCATATTGTTTTCCAGCAGGAAGGAGAGCTGCCAACTCTGTATATTGATAGACAATTAGTCCATGAGGTAACCTCACCTCAGGCTTTTGCTGGTATTGAACAGGCAGGTCGTAAGCTACACCGTCCTGATTTGCACCTGGCAACTATGGATCATGACATTTCAACAAGATCACAGACCATTGAAGCCTGCTCACCAATGGCTCAAGAGCAGATCAAAGCTTTAATGTCTAATACCAAGAAATTTGGTGTTAAGTTCTTTGGTTTTGGTGAAGAAAACCAAGGTGTTGTTCATATCATTGGACCACAGACCGGTTTTACACTGCCAGGCACTACCTTAGTATGCGGTGACTCACACACAGCAACTCATGGCGCTTTTGGTGCTCTAGCTTTTGGTATCGGTACTTCTGAAGTTGAACACGTAATGGCAACTCAAACTCTAAAGCAGGGTCGCCTAAAGACCATGAAGATTGAGTGTACTGGTCGTCTGAAAAAAGGTTGCTACGCTAAAGACTTAATTCTGGCTATCATTGCTAAATTAACTACAGCTGGTGGTACTGGTTATGCTGTTGAATTCTGTGGTGAAGCAGTACGCGCTCTGTCTATGGAAGGCAGAATGACCTTGTCTAACATGGCTATCGAGTTTGGCGCAAAAGCAGGCATGATTGCCCCTGATGAGACTACCTTTGAATATCTAAAAGGTAGACTATATACACCTAAAGGTAAAGATTTTGATGAAGCTGTAGAGTACTGGAAGACCTTAAAGTCTGACGATGATGCTGTATTTGATAAGACTGTTACTATCGATGCTTCAGCTTTGGAGCCTTATGTTACCTGGGGTACTAACCCAGGTCAGGGAGCTCCTGTGACAGCAACGGTACCATCACCTGAAAATTACAGCGATCCTATCGTGTCTAAATCATGCAAGGATGCTCTTGAGTACATCGACTTAAAACCAGGTCAGAAGCTAATTGGTACTCCTGTTGATTATGTATTCATCGGTTCTTGCACTAACGGCAGAATTGAGGACTTTAGAGAAGCAGCTAAAGTTCTCAAGGGTCACAAGATTGCATCTAACATTCAGTTAGCTATTGCAGTTCCTGGTTCTGGCTGGGTTAAAAAGCAGGCTGAAAAGGAAGGATTGGATAAGATCTTTATCGATGCAGGTTTTGAGTGGAGACAGCCAGGCTGCTCAATGTGTCTTGCTATGAACGACGACAAGGCTCCAGCTGGCATTAGAGTTGCTTCAACCTCAAACCGTAACTTCGTAGGTCGTCAAGGTAAAGGCTCAAGAACTCATCTAATGAGCCCAGCTACTGCTGCAGCATGTGCAATCAAAGGCACTATCGCTGATGTAAGAGAATTTATCTAAGGGGATTATAAATGCAGAAATTTACCGTACACAAGGGTGTTGCAGTACCTCTTGATTCAGCAAATATTGATACAGATCAGATTATTCCAAAGCAGTTCTTATTAGCTGTAGATAGAAATGGTTTTGGTGCTCACCTGTTTCATGACTGGAGATATTTAGATGATGCTGAAACAAAACCAAATCCTGAGTTTAACTTAAATAAACCAGAGTACAAAGGTGCTACTATTCTAGTTGCTCGTGACAACTTCGGTAACGGCTCATCAAGAGAGCACGCTCCTTGGGCTTTAATGGGTTATGGTTTTAGAGCAGTTATCGCTCCTTCATTTGCAGATATCTTTTACAACAACTCTTTAGGTAATGGTCTGTTACCTTTAAAGCTGTCAGCACAAGATGTTGATAAGATCTTTAAAGTACTAGAGGCAAAGCCTGGTACTAAAATTACTATCGATCTTGAAAAGATGACTGTAGATTGCGATAACCTACACTTTACTTTCACTTTAGATCCTTTCAGACGCCACTGCCTGTTAGAAGGCTTAGATGCCATTTCTTTGACCTTACAGCATGAAGATGAGATTAAAGAGTATGAGAGCAAAGTTCCGGCTTGGAGAGCTCACGGTACCGTTTAAATCTTTCGAGTAGTAGAGATTTAAGTAAAAGGTCCTGCTTTTTTGTAGGACCTTTTTATTTTGAAGTGATTATACTGACTATTTGACCTGCTCTGCTTTATAAGCTTCTTCTAGAGCATAAGTTAACTGATCTGCACAGGAAGTATTCTTGTTCTTGCAGAGATTTCCTCTTAAAATAGGAATGATTTCATCAATATCATGATCTTTCACAAGCTTACCGATAGCTTTTAAATTACCATTACAGCCTCCTTCAAAAGCAACTGATTTAATCTTTTTGCCATCTAGCTCTACAAAGATCTTTTTACTGCATGTGCCTTGAGTTGTAAATTCAAACATTTTGCTCCTTTTCTTACTTAGTCCAGTGATGAAATAATAGTTTCTTTTGCTAATCTTGACTTAGGTCTTAGAGCATTAGAGTCATCTTTTCTGTAGCCTAAAGTTACAATGCCAACAGACTGTAAATTCGTATCTTTTAATCGAAGAATTTCATCAGCTTTAGCAAAGTCCATACCTTCAATTGGTGTTGAGTCAATCCCCATTGAAGCAGCTCCATATAACAAAGCTGCCATTACAAGGTAAACCTGTTTTGCAGTCCACTGTGAAAAATCCCCTAACTTCTCGTGCATCTGACCAAATTCCATACGGTGTGAGCCGATAGCCTCTTTTAGTTTAGGATCTCCAAAACGACCGTCTTTGTCCTCTTGTTCAGTAAGTGCATCGTATTCATCTTTAGTCATCTTGTTTTTTGAACACAAAACGATAAAGTGAGAACAATCTCTTATTCTTGGGATATTAAAATCAGGAATTGCGGGTAAAATAAGATCTTTTGCTTTCTGTGTAGAACCTACATAAAAATGCCATGGTTGAATATTTACTGCTGATGGAGTAAGTCTTGCAATCTCAAGTAAGGTATCAATGTCTTTTTGTGAGATTTTTTTATCCTGATCGTAATGCTTAGTAGTGTAACGGTTTTTTGATATTTCTAAAAAGCTTTGCATGGATGAGATCCTCTTTTCAACCTGTCATTAAAACTACTTCATCATAACATCTAACGCTTAAGTTTTAGCTATGCTTTAACCTTATTATTCTCAAATTGTCACGATTTTAATAATAGATGAGATAAATCAGTCAATTTGGAACAAAAAAACACAAACTAATTGAAAACTGAATACTATCATCATCAATGTTGCAAAATTTCGTCAATTTAAATCTTATTAAAATTCAAAATGTTAAATAGATACATATTCACAAAAATTTGCGCTATATCACTATTTTGTAAACGTTTTCATTTATCTTATTTTCTTTACCATATAATTAGCATAGTAGAGAAATTAACAATAAGAAAATGGAAATTCACCATGAATGAAAGCTATTCTTTAAATCCAAATTTAGAAACCATCTCTAACGCTAATGGCATGAGCGTTACCATTATGGACTGGGGTGCAACCATCATTTCTATGAAGGTTCCTGTAAAGAGCGAAGAACCACGTGAAGTTTTACTCGGTGTAAAAGATCCTGCTGATTGGTATAAACAGTCATGCTTCTTTAATGCAACCATTGGTCGTTTCGCTAACCGTGTAGCAAACTCTGAGTTTGAAATCGATGGCAAAAAATATAAGTTAAATTCTGGCGCACAGCACTGTCTTCACGGAGGCGTAGAAGGTTTTGATAAGCGCCGTTTCAAACTTTTAGATAAGAGTGCTAATTCTCTTACCTACACCATTCATTCTCCTGATGGCGACATGGGATTCCCTGGTAACTTCGATTTAACCGTTGTCTTTACCGTAACTGATGACAATGAACTTGTTATGCAGTACACAGGAAAATGCGACCAGAAGTGCTATGCATGTATCACCAACCATGCCTACTTCAACTTAAACGGTCACAACAGCTCAATTCTAAATCACACCATTAAGATGGATTCAACTGAGTTCTTACCTTTAGACGACACCTCAATTCCTACAGGTGAAGTTCGTAAGGTTGCAGGTGGTGCTTTTGACTTTACAAAAGAGAAGACAATCGGTCAGGACATTGGAAAAGATGACCAGATGAAAGCAAGTTTAGGTTATGATCACCCATTTTTAATCGCTGGGGATTTGACAAAACCATTTATTAAGGTGACATCTGACGACAAGAAATTGTCTTTAGAAGTATCTTCAGATTACCCTGCATTCCAGTTATATACTGCTAATTATGTAAATCATGGTGATAATAACATCACAGCCCGTGATGATGGAAAGGTTTATAAAGATCAGTGCGCTGTTTGTATTGAGCCTGAGTTCTACCCTGATTGTCCTCACTTACAACAGTTTGCTGATGTAAATCCAATGGTAACTCCTGAGAAACAATTGCAGAAGACAATTATCTACAAGTTTTCAAACTAAAAATTTAAGCTAATCGTTCATATGTCACGCCTGACTCTGTCAGGCGTTTTTTTTGTGCAAATTTGAGCATAATCGATACATCTGTTTTATAAATTCTCTCCTGTGCTATAGTCCCCTGTGCTTAACTCATATTCAAATAATCAAGTGATCAGTATTTAAAATGACTATAGATATCTACGTTTATCTTATTGTTTGCCCATTTGTATTTTTATCTGGATTTGTAGATGCAATAGCAGGCGGAGGAGGACTCATTTCACTTCCAGCCTATTTTATTTCTGGTCTTCCAACTCATTTTGCTCTTGGTACTAATAAATTAAGTGCAATGCTAGGAACATCAATTACCACCTACAAATATGCAAAACTAGGCTACATTAACTTAAAAATGGCTGTAATTGGCGTTATTTTTGCTTTTGTAGGATCGTCAATTGGAGCAAAGCTAGCACTGTTAGTTCCTGACAGAGAGTTTAAAATTGCCCTTCTATTCATATTGCCTCTTACAGCGTATTACCTCTTAAAAAACAGAAATTTTGGACAGGGATCTGAGAAGAAACTAAGTGAAGTTCTTGTCATTGCGCTGTGCTCATTAGTATCATTATTTGTAGGAATATATGACGGTATATATGGACCAGGAACAGGAACTTTCCTCTTAATAGGTTTTTGTACCTTTGCCAACTTTACTTTAAAAAATGCTAATGGCTTAGCTAAAGCAGTAAATCTCACTACAAATTTTGCAGCTTTTACTGTTTTCTGTATCAACGATACTGTAGTTTTTACCTTAGGGCTTACAGCGGGTATTTTTAGTATTGCTGGTAACTACGTTGGAGCTAAATTCTTTGAAAAGAAAGGAGCTATCGGAACTAAACCCATCATGCTCTTTGTGATTGCAATCTTTATTAAAAAGATCTGCTATGACCTATTTAGTGCTTAGTCATAAAACGTAAATCAAAACGCTTTAAACAACAGTATTCAGAAAAGACGTAGGCATTATTGTGAGTTACGCAATGAAATAATTTAGAATTTTTATATTTTTGAATAATGTGGTGACGAGGAACAGTCGCTGCATTATTTAGAAAATTGAATTAAAATTTCATTATAGATAAAGGTAAAGTAGGTAATTACTTTCACACTTCACGAGTAATTCTGATTTACCATACAGGTTGAGCTCATAACAGTAAAACTAGTGTCGCTAAAATAATTAAAGTTTTCATGGTAGATCCTTAATTTTATTTAGAACCACTCACGCCTATATTGCATCATTATTTTATCTGTTCTCTAAAATAATTACTGGTTTTTAGTGTTTTTTGAAGTTTGCTAAAAAACTACAGATAAAATTTACACAAACTACAGTTTTTGAATACTTGCAGCACCGTTCTGCTTAAATGAATTTTACTGATATTGGAATAAATTAAAATTTGCAACCGTTGATACTGCTATAAATTAATCAATTAAATTGCAAAAATTATGATTTTGAAAGATATGATGCAATGAAAAGATCTGGTGCCGGAGGTGGGAATCGAACCCACACGCTTTTAAGGGCGGCGGATTTTGAATCCGCTGCGTCTACCAATTCCGCCACTTCGGCACAGAATGGCACCATTATATAGATTGAAGCTTACTTTGTCAAAGCTCAATTTTTATGATTTTCGGTTTAACAGATATACAGCAAAGCCTGCAAAGATGACTGTTGCAAATGAGGCTCCTACAATTGGAGGAACACCATATACAATGGAGAATGGTGCTACAATCTGATTTAGAACGTAATAACCAAAGCCTAATGAAATACCAGATAAAATTCTAGCGCCCATATTCATTGAACGTAATGGTCCGAAAATGGTTGATAAAGCCAAAAGTAACATTACCAACATCACCATTGGAGACATAAACTTGTTGTATAAAGCTAGACGGTAGCGAGATGAATCCACACCATTGTGCTCAATGTAATTGATGTAATCATAAAGCTGAAATACAGACAAGTTCTCAGAGACTTCACTTAATACTTCAATTCTCTTTAAGTTAATACCAATCTGCCATACCTGCTTTGCAATATTCTCGTGAACAGTTCCTGCATCAGTAAGGGTTACTTTATTAACATCATACATTACCCACTGGTCATTCTCATATTTGCCAATACGAGCATGACTATATGACTTTAACTTGTTATCATCGACTTCATAACGGACGACGCCCATTAACATATTGCCGTTGACAATACCTAGAATACCGATGTAATTATTGCCCTCTTTAATCCAAGTACCATTTGTGGTCAAAGAGACACCTACGTTCATAGATGCCTTATCAAAATTCTCTTCAGCAATTTTCTCAAGTCTAGGAGTTACAAATTCACCTATGCATAAGATCACAATGATTAAAGGAATGATGCTTTTTACGCAGGATACACCGATATTCAACTTAGACAGACCAATTGATTGCAGGATAATGATCTCAGAATTTCTTGCCATCAATCCAAGACCTACTACACCGCCAATCAGAATTGATACAGGGAAGAAAGTTACACAGATACCAGGTATCTTGTACATTACATACTTTACAACGAATAAGAAATCAATGGAGCCACGACCTATGTAACGTAATGCATCAATAAAAGTGATAAGTCCTGCAAACATGGTCATACATACCGCTACTAGCAGCACTGCCATAATGATATTTTTGCCTACATATCTATCAAGAATTCCGTACATAGATTTTTATACTCCATTCAATTAGCAGTATTTTAACATACGAAGTCCTAAAACACTTAGTTCATAAAGTAATAGAACATATTCTGAACAAATGCACTTAAACGTAAAATTTTGCTTTATCAAAAAGTTAGGCAATAAATTTAATTCTTGAGCTAATTTTTTTGATAAAAAAGGCGATTAAATCTTTATTTTATGTTGCATCTATTGATAACATAGTGACTGTAAGCTCATCAATTTATGCATGTAGCTTATTTTAATTAATGTAATATATATATCGTGTATTATTATTTCATGATAAAAAATTTTTTCGAATAAGTGTAAAATCTAGATATTAGCGTTTAGCTTTGAATTTTTTCAGAACACATCGATTACTAATCGAAAGTTCAATAAAGGCTTTATAACAATTAAAAATAAAAAAGATAAAGCCCTTAAAGTTGTATGCAAATTATGAAAACAAATTATCCAATACCTGTTAGAGAGAGAACAATTAACTTTCCTTTTGAATACTATCATTATGATAAAACTAATGAGTTCTTCGTTGTGCCTTTTCATTACCACGAAGATCAGCAGTTATTCAGAGTGATAAAGGGAAGTGTTACCATTTCAGCAAATTCTCATCTCATTACATTAAACGAAGGTGACTGTAGTGTTATAGATGCTTATGCAGTTCATGCTTGCCAGCCTTGCTCTGAGGATACTGAGTATGAATCCATTACCTTTAATCTAAGAGATATTTATGATCTCTCAATGCCTCACTACTCAATCATCAAGATGGTGGTGACTCATCAGCTAGTAGTACAGACCTTTTTCACTCAAGATAGCGATAAAGTCATCACTGATGTAATTGAAGACATCTTCAGACACGTTCATGATGACGATTTGTGCACAAGTATTAGGCTGATCGGTAAGCTCACTAACTTGTTTACACTTATTGTTGAAAGAAACAATTACATTCTCTATGACAACGAAGTTGCAGGTCGTTTCTACAAACACTTTACCAAGGCAAATAATGTCTTTAGATATATCTTTGATAACTACACAAAGGATATCACCCTTGAGGATATGTCAAAGTCTGTAGATTTATCAGAAAAGTATTTCTGTAAATTCTTTAAAGAGCTTACAAGTTACAGACCAATGGAATATCTAAACAAGTTCAGAACCGAGGTAGCTGCTATCGAACTTACCACTACCTTAGACAGCATCAATGAAGTGGCCAAAAGATGTGGATTTAAAGATCCTTGCTACTTTACAAAGCTTTTTAAGAGATTTGTTGGTGTTTCACCTAGAGAGTACAGAGAAAATCATCCTAATCGCTTAACTTACGCATATAACAACAATTAAGACTTTTGCCTATATTTTCAACTAAAAATGCAGCTTTAAGCTGCATTTTTTTGTCATATTGAGAAAAGGTAAATTCTGACAAGCTGTAGTTTTTAGCTACTTGCCTTTTGAGACTTTTTTGACTTCTTAACCTTTTTCTTAAGATCAATATTCAAAGGAATTGCTACAAAGATAAGATAAATAAGCGGTACGATGTACATACCTGGATATAAAGGCAATTTTTCAGAATTTAGAAGATTTCGAATTGAAAGCAATACTAAGTAATAACTTACAAACATTAAGATTGCAGGTCCTAATCTTGCAAACTTACCCTGTCGAGGGTTGATCATAGAAAGAGGAATTGCAAGAATTGCAAAGATAAAACAACCTAAAACAGGAGCGATACGCCACTGTAATTCTACCTTTGATTTTACTTTATTTGAGGCAATCAAGTCTGTTGTAGAAATACCTTGTAGCACATCATCTTTTAAATTGTTAGATCTATCAGCAGGAGCAGGAACAGCTAAGGTTTCATAGCTTGTCTTTTTCAAAGAACCATCTTTACCACTGGTCTGATAGAGATTACCTTCACCTAAGGTGAGCCATCTTACACCGTTTTCATCAGTGCGGATATAACCTGATTTAGCAATATTAAATACAGCTTCTTTATTTTTAATCATCACTGTATTTAGATTCTTAATTACCACAACCTGCTCTAATGACTTATCTTTCTTCTCACCACCGTTTACAGTCTGAATATAGATAGTATAGTCACCAAAATCAGAAAACTTTCCGCTTTCAATTGGCATATAGCTTGGGTTGTTCTGAGTGTTGTTACTCAATACTTTTTGTTCATAGGTAGCTTTTGGCATCAGATACAAGCAATTTACAGCAGTAAATGTAGCGGTGATTAAGGCAAGGAGCAAGCCTATCTTCATAAAAGTTACACCAGAAATACCAATTGATTTCATAACCACCATTTCTGAGTCTGAAGACATTCTCGATAAAGAAACAATAATACCTACATACAAAGTCATTGGCAGTAAGATAAAACCTACTGACGGCATTGAATACAACACTAGTTCTGACAAAATATTTACAGGAACAGAGCCAGATGATGCTTGTCCTAAAAGCTTAATCACGGTCTGACACAAAAATACTGTAAAAAGTACGGCAAAGCATACTACCTGAACTTTTAGGATGTCTTTGAAAATGTATCTGGTTAAAATCAAAACTATACACCTTTATTTACTATTCTTTTTAACAAGCACCACTTAACCTTATCAATCAAAATGACTTGTTTTAGTTAGCCTTTGTCTTTAAAGCCTCAATCCAAGCTTTAATTAAAGCAATCGGAGCTCTGCTTGGGATCAAATTTCCATCAGCACGAATAAACTTAAGATCGTTAAAAGCTTCAAATAAGTGTGTTGCGGGCAATCTGCACAATGCAGATAAATCAACTCCTGCTAAAAGGACCAATTCTGAAGGCTTACATCTGGCCTTATATTTTAGCAGTTCTGTAACTAACTTTTGCAAGATATGAGCACACTCGAAAGAGGAAAGTGAATTTAGTAATTCTAATAGCTCATTTTCTTTGATATTTGCAAGATTTCTATCACAGCAAGAAATTACAGCTTCTAGTTTCTGCACCAACTCTTTAGCTACTTTATCTTGTTGTGCATAATAAATCTGTAGAGCGCCAGTGGGTGAACCGTCTGCAAGAGCAAGAGCAATCTTTGCTCTTTGTTCATCAAAATCGTCAACTACTCTTTGCTTTAGATATACTAAAGAGTCTTCAAGTTTTACAGATGGGATCTGAATTTTTATAGCTCGTGACAACAAAGTTGGAGGCAAATCCTCAAATGCTTTGGTAAGCAAAATGATCATGGTGTCATAAGGAGGCTCTTCAAAAGTTTTTAAAAGAGCATTTGAAGCTGATTCAAGCATGGTATGTGCATTTGAAATTACTGCAACTTTGCCATGAGAAAAAACAGAACCTTCTGCTACCCATTCGTTAAGCTTACGAATACCATCTACTCTTACACTTCTTGAGATATTGTTTTTAGCTCCGCTTGTAGAGAGGTATTCTTCAGGTGAAAAGGCACCTTCCATATTTACTATAAGATCACGGAAGGAGTGAGATAAGTCTTTTCCCTTATCGCTTTCATCTGTAGTCGAACTTAAAAGTGAAATAAAATCAGGATGAGAACCTGTTTCCAGTTCATTAAACATTAAACAGGACTTGCAACTATTGCAGTAATGCTCCTCACGTCGATTATGACACAGATAGAGCTTAGCGCATTCAACAGCTAATCTTGCACTTCCTAAATTAGGATTACCAGCAATAATAAGAGAATGAGGAACTCTTCCCTGTAAAAGTGATTTTGAAAATATTGAAAAAGAGGATCTTAACCAGTTCTCAAGCATTTAATTTATCCAAACAAGCGATTACATCATGGCTTACAGCTGAGATCTCCTTATGACCATCAACTACACTGACAAAGTCTTGATGAGTTTTTGCATATTCAAGATATGTATTACGAACGCGCTCAAAGAAATCAATTTGTGATAACTCAAAACGGTCTAGCTCACCTCTGTTTCTTGCTCTTTGCATGCCAATCTTAGGATCAACATCAATGATGATAGTTAAATCTGGTCTAAAGTTTCCTAAAACGACTTTTCTAATAGCATTGATATCATCCATATTCATACCTCTGCCACCGCCCTGATAGGCAACTGAAGACAAGTCATGGCGATCACAGATAACATCTGTGCCTGCGGATAATAAAGGCTTAATTACTGTTTCTACTAGTTGAGCGCGAGCAGCATACATCAAAAGAAGCTCTGTCTTATCGCACATATTGTCATCTTTTCTAGGAGTTTTTAATAAAGTTCTAATCTCCTCAGCAATAGGGGTACCACCAGGCTCTCTTAAACATACTACCTTGTGACCTTTTGCTTCCATATGCGCTTTAATAACAGCAATTTGTGTTGATTTTCCAGAACCTTCAGTTCCTTCTAATGTGATAAATAAGCCTTTTTTCATCGTTCTTTTCTAAATATATTGTAAATTCAAAATAAAATTTCTTTAACCAAAGTAGGCGTATCTTACATTAAAGTTAAGATTATGGTGATTGTTTAATCGACTTTAATTAAGATCTCATTCTTTTTTGATTCCACCTTTACTGGTGTTTCTTTTTTAAATGCATCTTTTTGAATTTGCCTAATTTTTGCAATTCTGTCAGTTTCATTATTGTTAGTTTTTGAAGACACCACACTCTTATTTTGTTTTAAAGACTTTTCTTTTATGCTCACTTGAGTGCTGTTATCTCCCTTTACGGTTGCATTGTTAGATGGGTCATCAGACTTTTGCTCTTCAGCTTTAGTTACTTTATCGTTAGCTTTATCTTCTTTTGCCTTTACTTCTTTGTTTTCTTTACTGTTTTGAGAATTTTGCCCCTTTGCTTTATTCTCTTTATTAGCATTATTCTCTTTCTTGTCAGAAGTCTCTTTTACAGTTTGAGTTTTAGAGTTATTGTTGGTTGC
>OQWI01000020.1_pt1 | contig 70718 bp, 53 predicted proteins | sample 1691551 | NCBI WGS metagenome assembly OQWI01 (sample SAMN03418259, study PRJEB22391) | human gut metagenome | biome: human-gut; feature: organic feature; material: feces | host: Homo sapiens | place: Tanzania | collected 2013-01
CGAACCACCACAAACAGAACCAAAACCTGTTGTGCTACCATTACACCATAGGACATACATACCCGTTAGCGGCTGCAAAGGTACGCAAAATTTGGCGTTCCACCAAATTTTTCCTTCAAAAAATATTATTTTACTACCAACAGATAGTAATTCTTCTTACCTTTCTGTGCCAGAAGATACTTTCCATCGATGAGATCTTCAGCAGTAATAGGACGATTCTGGTCGGTCAACTTCTCCTTGTTGAGACTTACACCGCCTCCCTGAACCATCTTGCGCATCTCTCCCTTTGAAGGGAATACAGGTGCGGCAGCGGTAAAGAGTTCGATGGCTGGCTGACCCAACTGGTCTTTGCCGATCTCAAACTGAGGTACTCCGTCGAATACATCGAGGAAGGTTTGTTCGTCGAGACGCTCCAGGCTCTCCTTGGTAGATTTACCGAAAAGGATTGACGAAGCCTCGATAGCGGTGACAAGTGCCTCCTGTGAGTGAACCATGACAGTAACTTCCTCTGCCAAACGCTTCTGAAGAATACGGCGACCGGGGTCCTGTTTGTGTTCTTCAACCAGTGCATCGATGACCTCCTTCTCCAGTGAAGTGAAGATTTTGATATAGCGTTCAGCATCGTCGTCGCTCACATTGAGCCAGAACTGATAGAACTTATAAGGTGTGGTGCGCTTAGGATCGAGCCAGATGTTACCACTCTCGGTCTTACCAAACTTCTTACCGTCGCTCTTGGTGATGAGTGGGCAAGTGAGTGCGAAGGTCTCCACATCATTGCCAAGGGTACGGCGGATGAGCTCGGTACCTGTGGTCATGTTGCCCCATTGGTCGTTACCACCCAACTGAAGTTTCACACCTTTATGCTGATAGAGGTAGAGGAAGTCGTATCCCTGAAGCAACTGATAGGTGAATTCGGTGAATGACAGTCCGTCGCGTGCAGTTCCATTGAGACGCTGCTGCACACTTTCCTTAGCCATCATATAGTTAACGGTGATGTGTTTACCCACCTCTCTTGCGAAATCGAGGAAGGTGAAGTCCTTCATCCAATCGTAGTTGTTGACCATCTCGGCAGCATTTGCTTCTTTAGAATCGAAGTCGAGAAACTTAGCTACCTGTGCTTTGATGCACTCCTGATTGTGATAGAGCGTCTCATTGTTCAGCAGATTGCGCTCCTGACTCTTACCTGACGGGTCGCCAATCATACCGGTAGCTCCACCCACCAGGATGAATGGTTTGTGGCCGCAACGCTGCAAATGGCGCAACATCATGATACCACAGAGGTGACCGATGTGTAATGAATCGGCAGTAGGGTCAGTACCCAAGTATGCCGAAACCATTTCTTTCTGGAGCAGTTCTTCTGTGCCAGGCATCATCTGTGCCAGCATTCCGCGCCAGCGAAGTTCTTCTACAAAGTTCTTCATATACTATATTGTTTTTAGATTTCCTGTATGTTGTTTCAAGTTGTGGGCATGGTTCACGGCACGGGGTCATAGCCCGAACCACCCCATGGATTGCATCTGAGGATGCGCCAAATGGCAAGTGCAAGTCCTTTGACAGGGCCATGCTTGATGAGTGCCTGGCGTGCATATTCGCTGCAAGTGGGTGTGAATCGGCATGATGGCGGTGTGTATGGCGTGATAGCCACCTGATAGAAACGGATGGGGAGCAGCAACAACCACACCAAGATGCGCGATATAATCTTTATCAGACGACGTACCCACTGCACTATCATAGTTTCTCTGCAATGCGGTTCAACAGTTTGTTCACCTTCTCTGCCACCACCTCAGACGGGAAGAGTTCGTCGGCGAGCCATACAAATCCCACCATCAGCGCACGTCCCTGCTGCTGTTCTACAGCCTCAACAATAATTTGCTTATTGAGTCGGTATGCTTCGCGCAACTGTCTTTTGACGCGATTACGCTTGACGGCACGTTTGAAATGGCGTTTAGATACGCTCATCAGTACCTTGACAGGCGGTTCGCCCTCGTGGCGTTCAGTCTCTCTCCAGACTGCCCTGATAGGGAACGAAGCCACAGAGCGGCTGCCTGCCCTGTCGAAGAGTTGTTCTGTGAGTCGCAATCCACACAACCGCTCTTGCTTGTTGAGCGTATGGGTAGCCATGATGATATCTGTCTATACCTTATTTATATATAGAGGCTCGGTCATCCACTAACGGATAAGACCTCGCCATTGGGATAGCGCAATGCTGCGCAGTTAGCCTTTGTGCTCTTCCAGATAGTGTTGAAGTGCACCAGTCATTGAGGGATATTGCTTTGAAGGAGCTTCCAAGTCGAGGCGCAATCCAGCATCCTGAGCAGCCTTGGCTGTAGCAGGACCGAAGGTTGCGATAGCCACTTTTCCCTGGTCAAAGCTGGGGAAATTCTTGGTGAGTGACTCAATTCCCGAAGGACTGAAGAACACCAACATATCGTAATCGAAGTCTTTTACTTCCTGTTCGGTAAAGTCGTTGCTCACTGTGCGATACATCACGCACTCGCGATGTTGCAGCTTTTTCGACTCCAGCAACTTAGCAACCGAGCCACTGTTTACATCACTCATGGGCACAAGATATTTCTCTGTCTTGTGCTTAACCATTGTAGGCAGCAAATCGTCAATCTTTCCAGTAGTTCCGAAGAACACTTTGCGCTTGCGATACTGCACGTATTTCTGTATATACAGCGATATTGTCTCTGTCACACAGAAATATTTCATATCTTCAGGAATGGTAATACGCATCTGCTTTGCCAGCGTGAAGAAATTGTCGATGGCGTGACGTGAAGTGAAAACAATTGCCGTAAAATCGAGAATGTTTATTTTCTGCGCACGAAACTCTTTAGGTTCCAGTCCTTCAACCTTGATGAAAGGACGGAATACAAACTCTACGTTATATTTTTCCGCAATATCAAAATATGGCGATTTTTCACTTGTTGGTTTCGGTTGCGAAATGAGAATCTTCTTGATCATCGGTGTCCTAAAAATTTATTTGCAGATAATTTCCTATGAATACCGCTATGCTCCAAAAAACAAGTAGCGGTACTATTTCAAGGGTGCAAAAGTACAAAAAAAACTGCAAATTAACGAGTTTTCTATTGAAAAAGATGGTCAGACACTTACTGAGCGACATCATTTTAACTAAAATGGCCACGGCAGCCACACACGTAATGCTGGTTTCGGGACTTAGACCGAAATAGGCATGCAGCAATACGACAGGGAACAAAAGCACTCCTTCTACCGATAAAAGAAACAAGGAGGACTTTATCCACTGTTCGTTTTTTTTCTTTCCAAAGAACACCAGATTGACCCACGTACTAAGAAGGAGCTTACCTGTGAAATATGCCACTGTCAATCCAAAGAAGATGGCTATGAGTTGGTAGTTGGACTGAAGTGTGAAGGTGGTGCCGATAAAGTTTAGCGTATAGAAATAGCACACCAGTGCCACCAACAGGCTGGTGACTAATCCTAAGAAAAACTGGAAGCGCATCTCACTACTTGTCTCCTTCACCTCGGTGATTCCTTCGGCAGGTCGATAGAAGAACGCTTTGAATTGGCGAGCCACGAAACGACGGGCATGGGAGAATGCCACAACGGCAGCCAGGAAACATACCACCAGCATAGAGGTGATGAGGTCATCGTTATGGATGCTGTAGGGCACGGGTGAACCGGCAATACCGATGCGTCCACCGATGAGTTCGGGGTGGAACATGGCATTGTGAGAGAAGAATCCTTCGCGATAATACTGCGGCAGTTCTGCCTTCAACAGATCGTGTCCTGCATCATGTCCCGGCAGATGCAGGGTGTCGGGGCGCGTACTCCATCGGATGGGTGCCGGCTTGAAATGGGCTTGAATGGCAGAGTCCTGCTGAGCAGGCGTAGCATTGCGAGGCAACCATCTGAGCACCTGAGCCGGTGTCAGTTGGCGCACGGGTGCAGCACCAGTTGCCGACGCAGTGTCGGCATGTGCCGTATGTTGACTATGCGCAATGCTGTCTGCCTGTTGCACGGAATAGAATTAAAGTGCGAATTCGCGTTTGATATCCTCTACCCGATCGAGCTTTTCCCAAGTGAAGAGCTCTACATCGATGGTTTTTGTCTCATGATAACGACTGGTAAAGGTTTTCTTCACCACTTCGGGATGACGTCCCATGTGACCATAGGCTGCGGTCTCCAGATACATGGGCTGGCGCAACTTCAACTGGCGCTCGATGGCTTTTGGACGCAGGTCAAACAGTTTCTCGATGCGCTGTGCTATCTCGCTGTCGGTCATATTCACACGTGAACGACCGTAAGTATTGACGTAGATATTCATCGGACGTGCCACACCGATGGCATAGCTCACCTGTACCAACATCTCGTCGGCTACTCCGGCAGCCACCATGTTCTTAGCGATATGGCGTGCGGCATAGGCAGCAGAACGATCGACCTTAGAAGAGTCTTTACCAGAGAAAGCACCGCCACCGTGTGCGCCCTTACCTCCGTAAGTATCTACAATGATCTTACGACCGGTAAGTCCGGTATCTCCATGAGGACCACCGATAACAAACTTTCCCGTTGGGTTGACGTAGTACTTGATCTGATCGTCGAAGAGCCTGAGCACCTTCTCGCTCTTGATCTGTGCTTTCACACGTGGCATGAGGATGTTGAGCACATCGGCCTTGATCGTGGCAAGCATGCGCTCGTCGTCATCGTCAAACTCATCGTGTTGGGTTGAAACGACGATGGTATCAATACGTTCGGGTGTTCCGTCGTCGCTATACTGTACGGTCACCTGACTCTTAGAGTCGGGGCGGAGATAAGTCATCTCCTTTCCTTCGCGACGAATATCAGCCAAAGTGCTTACGATAAGATGTGAGAGGTCGAGCGAAACAGGCATGTAGTTCTCTGTTTCGTTGGTTGCATAGCCAAACATCATGCCTTGGTCGCCGGCGCCTTGGTTTTCGTCATCCTCGCGGTCAACACCACGGTTGATGTCGTCGCTCTGTTCGTGGATGGCGGTAAGCACGCCGCAGGAGTCTCCGTCAAACTGATATTCGGCCTTGGTATAGCCGATTTTCTTGATGGTTTTGCGGGCAATGGCCTGCAAGTCAATATATTCACTGCTTCTAACTTCACCCATGATAACCACCTGTCCGGTAGTTACAAAGGTTTCGCAAGCCACACGAGCATGCTCGTCGTAAGCCAGAAACTGGTCGAGTATGGCGTCACTGATTTGGTCAGCCACCTTATCGGGATGGCCTTCAGATACTGATTCTGATGAGAAAAGGTATGACATGTTTATCTTCTTATATTTTTGTTTTCGGCTGCAAAGTTACGCAGATTTCGGGATATGACAAAATAAAACGGCGGTGTTCTGCAAGCATTTATACCTATTTAACCTCGTTTTTGACGTTACGCGGATGATGTTCCAATATCTGCTGGCGTAGCGTACTCATATCCACGTGGGTATAAATCTCGGTGGTGGCTATGGATTCGTGGCCCATCATCATTTGTATGGCACGCAAATCGGCACCTCCTTCCAGCAATGCCGTAGCAAACGAATGTCGAAGGGTATGGGGAGAGATGGTTTTCTGAATACCGGCAGCCACGGCCTGGCGCTTGATCATGATGAGTATCATGGTTCGGGTGAGATGCGCCCCACGTCGGTTGAGGAACACATAATCTTCCTCACCGGGCTTGATATTCATCTGCCGACGGTCGGCAAACCAAAATTCAATTTCGTCGAGGGCTTTCTGCGAGATGGGTACGAGACGCTCTTTAGATCCCTTGCCCACCACTCTGATGTAGCGCTCTTGTATGAAGAGGTTGCTGAGCTTGAGTGTGACGAGTTCGCTGACACGCAATCCGCAGGAAAAGAGCGTTTCGATAATCGCCCTATTGCGCTGCCCTTCCCATTTGGTGAGGTCTATGCTTGCCTTGAGCATATCCACCTCACGGGTGGAGAGTACCTCTGGCAGATGAGTGCCGAGCACCGGACTCTCCAACAGTTCCGACGGATCGTCGTCACGCCAACCGTCGGTCTGCATGAACCGAAAGAAGGATCGCACCCCACAGAGTATGCGACACTGGGAGCGTGGCCCGATGCCGATATCGTGGAGTGTGGCAGCGAAATGTTGCAGGTCGGGCAACTGCACATCAAACACATCTTTGTTTTCATCGCGCAGATAGCCCAACAACTTCTGCAAATCGCGCTCATAGGCATCGAGCGTATTGTCGGAAAGTCCGCGTTGCAACCTCAGGAAGCGCAAGTACGGACGTACGTAGTCTTTGTTATTTTCCTTCATATTCATTCACAAAATTACTGCAAAACGCGCAAAAAACAAAATATATATGCTTTTCTTTTTGTTATTCCGCTTTTAATCGTACCTTTGCAAACACATTTAGCAATTTAGATTTTTATTTTTATGGCTGAAGAATTAGAAATCAAGGAGCTCGACCAGGTAGTCGTACGCTTCTCTGGTGATTCCGGTGACGGTATGCAGTTGGCCGGAAACATCTTCTCTACGGTGAGTGCCACCGTAGGTAATGGTATCTCCACTTTCCCAGATTATCCGGCAGATATCCGTGCCCCACAAGGCTCGCTGACCGGTGTCAGCGGATTCCAGGTTCACATCGGTGCTGGCAAGGTCTATACCCCTGGTGATCAGTGTGACGTGCTTGTTGCCATGAACGCTGCTGCACTGAAGACACAGCTGAAGTATGCCAAACCCCAAGCCACCATCATCATCGACACCGATTCATTCGGTCCAAAGGACTTGGAGAAAGCACAGTTTGCCACTCCCGACTATCTCGGCGAACTCCATGTAGATCCCGATCGTGTCATTCAGTGCCCACTCACCACTATGGTGAAAGCATGTCTGGCAGAAAGTGGTATGGACAACAAAGCCATTCTGAAGTGTCGCAACATGTTTGCGCTGGGGTTGGTTTGCTGGCTCTTCAACCGCGATTTAAACCTCGTTGCCAATTTCTTGCGTGAGAAATTCGCCAAGAAACCTGCCATTGCTGAGAACAATATCAAGGTGGTGCAGGCTGGTTACGACTACGGTCACAATACCCATTCATCCGTACCGGCTACCTATCGCATCGAATCGAAGACCAAGGTGCCCGGACGCTATATGGACATCACGGGTAACAAGGCTACTGCCTACGGTCTTATTGCTGCTGCCGAAAAGGCAGGTCTGCATCTCTTCTTAGGCAGCTACCCTATCACTCCCGCCACAGATATTCTTCACGAACTGTCGAAACACAAGTCATGCGGTGTCATCACCGTACAGTGTGAAGACGAAATCAGCGGATGCGCTTCTGCCATCGGTGCTTCGTTTGCCGGAGCATTGGCTGCTACCAGCACCTCTGGACCTGGTGTATGTCTGAAGAGCGAAGCGATGAACTTGGCAGTAATCGACGAGTTGCCACTGGTTATCGTCGATGTACAGCGTGGCGGTCCTTCAACAGGTCTGCCCACCAAGAGCGAGCAGACCGACCTGCTGCAAGCACTCTTCGGCAGAAACGGTGAGAGCCCAATGCCTGTTATTGCCGCACTGAGCCCCACAGACTGTTTTGACGCCGCCTACGAGGCAGCGAAGATTGCCCTCGAACATCTGACTCCCGTCATCCTGCTCACCGATGCTTTCATCGCCAACGGATCTGCTGCTTGGAAGTTGCCAACCATGGAGGGGCTCAAAGCCATTAAGCCTCACTACGTAACTCCTGAGATGAAGGGCCACTATACCCCATACTTCCGCGACGAAGAAACAAAGGTTCGCTACTGGGCAATCCCCGGACAGGAGGGCTACACCCATATCCTTGGCGGACTGGAGAAGGACGGTAAGACCGGTGCCATCTCTACAGATCCTGAAAACCATGACCACATGTGTCGTCTGCGTGCCGAGAAGGTGGCAAAAATCCCCGTTCCCGACTTGCAGGTACTGGGCGACAAAGACGATGCCGACCTGCTCATCGTAGGTTTCGGATCTACTTACGGTCACCTTGTAAGTGCGATGCAGGAACTGCAAGCCAAAGGCTACAAAGTGGCACAGGCCCAGTTCAAATATGTCAACCCACTGCCTAAGAACACGGCAGAGGTACTCTCGAAATATAAGAAAGTGGTCATTGCCGAGCAGAACCTCGGCCAGTTGGCTACTTGGCTGCGTGCCAATGTAGATGGCTTAGTGCCCTACCAGTTCAATCAGGTAAAGGGACAGCCATTTGTAGTGGCAGAGTTGGTAAAGGCATTTGAGGACATTTTAAAGAAGTAAAGCGTTATGAGCGAATATACATTCCAAGACTATAAGAAGGGACAGCCACGTTGGTGTCCTGGTTGCGGCGACCATTTCTTCCTGGCGTCGCTCCATAAAGCCATGGCAGAAGTGGGTGTTGCACCCCACAACATGGCAGTCATATCGGGTATCGGTTGCTCCAGCCGTCTGCCCTATTACGTAAACACCTATGCCATGCAGACCATCCACGGTCGTGCTGCAGCGATTGCTACTGGTGCGAAAGTGGCTAACCCAGACCTCTGCATCTGGCAGGTCAGTGGCGACGGTGACGGTCTTGCCATCGGCGGTAACCACTTCATTCATGCCATGCGTCGTAACATCGACCTCAACATGATTCTGCTCAACAACCGCATCTACGGTTTGACAAAAGGTCAGTACTCGCCCACCTCACCCCGTGGCTTCGTTTCTAAGTCGAGTCCCTATGGCACGGTAGAGGATCCATTCCGCCCCGCTGAACTCTGTTTCGGTGCTCGCGGTCACTTCTTTGCCCGTAGCGTTGCCACTGATGCTGCCGAGACTCAGGACATCCTGAAGGCTGCTTACCAGCACAAAGGTGCTGCCGTTTGCGAGATTCTGCAAAACTGCGTCATCTTCAACGACGGTTGCCACGAGTCGGTATATACCAAGGAAGGCCGCAAGAAGAACGCTATCTATGTGCGCCACGGCGAGAAACTCGTGTTCGGTGAGAACAACGAATTTGGTCTGGTGCAGGAAGGTTTCGGCCTGAAGGTCGTAAAAATCGGCGAAAACGGCTATACTCTCGATGATGTATTGGTACACGATGCCCATTGTGAGGACAACACCCTGCAGTTGAAGTTGGCTATGATGTCCAACGAAAACGGCTTCCCCATCGCCCTCGGTGTTATCCGCGACGTTGACGCACCTACTTACGACGAGTCGGTACACGTACAGCTCGACGAGGTGTCAAAGCAGAAGAAGTATCACAACTTTGCCGAACTGCTCGAAACCAACGACATCTGGGAAGTGAAATAAAACGCACTGACGCAATATAACCATCAACGATATGGGGCTGCAACAACATTCGTGCCTGTTGCAGCCCTTGTTGTTGGACTGCATCCTCCCACCAACTTCCGTGAGCACGGCATTTCCCGTGTCCTCCTATGGTGCATCGGTTTTCATCGTCTCTCCACAACCTTCTGCCCCCACATAACACAACAAGGCATAAAACAACCGTTTTCAAGTCATCTTTCAAAAGCCGCATAACCTGCTAATCACCACCACTTTGCAACACTACAAAAGGCACATTCCTCAGCAAATTCATTGAAATTCCTCAGCAAATTCATTGAAATTCCTCAGCAAATTCATTGAAATTGCTCAGCAAATCAATTTGAATTGCTCAGTAAATCAATTTGAATTGCCACCAAACATAAGTGACATGGGCAGGAAAAGTATTATCAAAACACTTTACATTGACTTTTTTCCAACCAGCATGTTCCTATCAACTTCCCTGTTTACTTGTATTCACACCGACATATTACCACCATAACTGAGGCATCTTTTGTACTATTTATGCAAAATTGATAATTATTCCGTTTTTTGTTTGGCAATTAGCCGATTTATTGATAATTTTGCACTAAAATAGAAATAAACGAAGAACTATGTCTTTAAAATGTGGTATAGTGGGACTTCCAAATGTGGGTAAGTCCACTCTTTTCAACTGCCTGTCAAGTGCAAAAGCTCAGGCAGCCAATTTTCCATTCTGCACGATAGAACCCAACGTCGGAGTAATCACAGTACCCGACGAGCGACTCACCAAACTTGCTGAGATAGTACACCCAGGACGCATCGTACCCGCTACTTGTGAAATAGTGGATATTGCAGGACTGGTAAAAGGAGCATCCAAGGGAGAAGGACTCGGTAATAAATTTCTGGGCAACATCCGCGAAACAGATGCCATCATCCACGTGCTCCGCTGCTTTGAAGATGATAACATCACCCACGTAGATGGCACCATCGACCCCATCCGCGACAAAGAAATCATCGACACCGAACTGCAGTTGAAAGACCTTGAGACCATCGAGAGCCGTTTGGCAAAAACCGAAAAGGCTGCCGCTGCAGGCAATAAAGATGCAAAAATAGAGGTGGCTGTGCTCAAAGCCTATAAGGAAGTGCTCGACCAAGGAAAGAACGCACGCATCGTAGAGTTTGAGAGCAAAGACGAACAAGACTGTGCGCGCAACCTCTTCCTGCTGACTGCAAAGCCCGTGCTCTATGTGTGCAACGTCAGCGAATCGGATGCCAAAGAGGGCAACGACTACACCCGACGTGTTGAAGCACTGGCACAGGAGGAAGGTGCCGAAGCCATGGTGATAGCCGCCAAGACCGAGGAAGACATTGCCGAACTGGAATCATACGAGGACAAACAGATGTTCTTGGAAGAACTCGGACTGGAAGAGAGCGGTGTGAACCGACTCATCAAGAAAGCCTACTCCCTGTTGAACCTCGAGACATTCATCACCGCCGGAGAAATGGAAGTCAAGGCATGGACCTACCACAAAGGATGGAAAGCACCACAATGTGCCGGAGTTATCCATACCGACTTTGAGAAAGGATTCATCCGTGCAGAGGTCATCAAATACGACGACTATATCCAGTATGGATCGGAAGCCGCTGTACGCGAAGCCGGAAAAATGGGCATTGAAGGCAAGGAATACATCGTGCAGGATGGTGACATCATGCACTTCCGCTTCAACGTATAAGCCCTGGCGCCCCTTTCCCTGAAAGGTGGCGCAACAAGCACTCACTCATTTACAACTTAAATTCATCTACGAGACATGCTTAACCTTATCAACTTCATTGTTTGGAATCCCAGCATCTCATTCGGTCCATTCCGCTGGTATGCCCTATGCTGGATTCTCGGACTGGCGCTGGCCTATTTCACCGTGCGCCGCCTCTATCGCGAACAGCACATCAAAGACGAGTATTTTGATCCACTATTCTCTTATTGCTTCGTGGGAATAATTGTCGGAGCACGTCTCGGCCACTGCATCTTCTATCAACCCGACTATTTCCTCACCAGCGGAAAGGGATTCGTAGAGATGTTGCTGCCCATCCATTTCATGGCAGATGGCGGATGGAAGTACACAGGCTATGAAGGTCTCGCCTCCCACGGAGGTACCATCGGACTGATGATAGCCCTCTGGCTCTATGTGAAGCGCACCAAACTCAGCATCTGGATCGTGCTCGACAATATCGCAATAGCTACGGGTGTGACCGCCTGCTTTATCCGACTCGGCAACTTGATGAACTCCGAAATCATCGGAAAGGTTACCGATGTGCCCTGGGCATTCATCTTTGAGCGCGTCGATTCAGCACCACGCCACCCTGGACAACTCTATGAAGCGATTGCCTACGCCATTCTCTTTGCCATCATGTGGGCACTCCATAAGCGCATGACAAACCGCATCGGAACCGGTTGGTTCTTTGGATTCTGTCTGGCATACATATTCACTTTCCGTTTCTTCATAGAATACACGAAAGAAGTGCAAGAGGCATTCGAGGCTTCGCTGCCGCTCGACATGGGACAAATCCTGTCCATCCCCTTCATTATCATCGGCATCTACTGCATGTTCAGAAAACCTAAAAAGGATTAACCACTATGCGATACCTGCTCCTTCTCATCGTCCTGTCTCTGTATGGAAGTGTCACCACACAAGCATCAAAACATTCGCAAGATACTGCCTATGTAAATATGACACTCCACTACTTTGACCTTTACCAACAAGGCAAAGACGAGAAGGCGTATTATAAAGCGGCAAAGCAGATGAAAGACTATCTGCTGGCCCACAATGATAAGGAGCTATACTATATCATTCGCAGTCATGAAGTGATCTTCGATGCCAATCTGGGCAAGACCTACAGAGCCTTGCAGAAGGTGAACACCATTCTGAAAGACATCGAACAGGAGAAAAACAAAGACTCCTATGTACAACTCATCAACTACACGCTCGGCAGCATTTACCACCTGAGAGGCAACTACCGACTGGCAGAATACTACTATAAGAAAGCCAATGAGAAATGCGCACCAACGGATTCACCGTCGCGCATGAACATCTATTCACAGATGGCAGAACTAAAACTCATTGGTTCGCCTAAAGAAGCAGACCAGTGGATAGAGAAACTGGGCGATCTCACCCGTGCCAGCCATAATCCAGAATACCACAAAGCCTATCTCATGCTAAAAGGAAAACTATACTTCTATCATAAAGACAGATGGCGCTTTGATGAAATCTATCGGGAATTTTTCAATAATCAAAGAAAACATCCCGAATTTGACAACGACGGTGTGGCACTCATGAAAGCCATGAATCTGGCTTTCTCAGGCTACTATCAATCAGCTCTGCAGTTGATCAATGCCGACAACAACGAGATAGAAGCACTCGACAAACCGGGATTGCGCATCCAAATCTACAAGATGATGGATCGCTATGACCTTGCTCTGGATGAATTTAGCAAGATTAAAGTGCGTCGCGACTCGCTGGATACCGACATGCTCTTCGACAGTATGACCGAAATAGATACGCAGATGTCGATCTATAACCGTACCAAACACATGGCAGACAAGAACCGCAAGATGTTGATAGCATCGCTCTTTACCATCTGCGTCATGCTCACTCTGGCACTCCTATCCATCATCTACCATCATCTGATGCGCCGCCGCTATCAGAAAACCATCGAGCAAAAGAACCGTGAACTCAGTGTGGCACTGGAGCAAGCCACGGAGTCGGACCGTATGAAGACAGCATTTATCGAACATGTCAGCCATGAGATACGCACACCACTCAATATCATTACAGGATATGCGCAACTCATCGGCAATCCAGAATACGAAATATCGCCCGAAGAACATACGGAAATGGTGAACAGCATCAACGAGAATAGCAACATGATCACCACCATATTCAACGAATTGCTCGATATTGCACAATACAGCAGCAATAAGAAGTTTGTTTGTGAGGATATGGTAAACGTTGGAAGTTTCTTAAAAACCATCATCGGAGATGCTGAAGAAAAGAACAAGGGACGACTGCAACTGACTGTCGAGAACACCGAGCCAGACGACTTCACCATCAAGACCAATAAGATTGCACTGTGTCGTGTGCTCTCACAACTGATGGACAATGCCATCAAATTTACGAAGAGTGGATCGGTAACACTCGGTTTCCATGCCGACAAAGCGTCGAAGACCTTACAGTTTACCGTTACCGATACAGGTATCGGCATACCGTTGGCTCATCAAGAAAAGGTGTTTCACAGATTCTACAAAGTAGATATGTTCAAACAGGGATTCGGTCTCGGACTCCCCATTTGCCGCAAAGTCAGCGAACTGCTTGGCGGTTCAATTGTGGTTGACAAAGACTATGTTGATGGTGCACGCTTCATCCTTACACTGCCCATGCAGTAAGGATGAACCGTCACGGCTATGTTTTCAAACAAAGACTTTTCTGATTTACAGATACGGAATTGTTTATTTTCCAGAAACGATTTTACGGATTTCGTTCAGTTTGTTGAGTGCCTCAACGGGGGTTAGGTTGTTGATGTCCAACCCTAATATCTCATCGCGAATCTGACAAAGCACAGGGTCATCGAGTTGGAAAAACGACAACTGCATGCCTTCCCTGCTATCGGCAATAGCCGCAGTAGGCTTACCTGCCGTGCCCACTTGTGCATTGTCAGCCTCCAGTTGTTGAAGGATTACGTTGGCACGCTTCACAATGGACTTCGGCATACCGGCTATTTCTGCCACATGGATACCGAATGAATGTTCCGAACCGCCCTTCATCAGTTTGCGCAGGAATATCACTTTGCCATCCTTCTCCTTCACACTCACATTATAGTTGCAGATGCGTTTGAAGTTTTTCTCCATCTCGTTCAACTCGTGATAATGGGTGGCAAAGAGCGTGCGAGCCTGTGCGCGCTGGTTTTCATGCAGATATTCCACAATAGCCCATGCTATTGAGATACCGTCGTAAGTACTCGTTCCACGTCCCAGCTCGTCAAAGAGCACCAGTGACCGTGGTGTAACATTATTCAAGATATTAGACGCCTCGGTCATTTCCACCATAAAGGTAGATTCGCCGAGCGACAGATTATCGCTGGCACCAACACGGGTGAATATCTTATCCACCAATCCTATATGTGCACTGTCTGCCGGTACAAAGCTTCCCATCTGTGCCATAAGCACGATAAGGGCGGTCTGGCGGAGCAAAGCCGACTTACCTGCCATGTTTGGACCGGTGATAATCATAATCTGTTGACGTTCGCGGTCCAAGTGAATATCGTTGGGCACGAAATGTTCGCCTATCGGGAGTTGCTGTTCTATCACGGGGTGACGACCCTGACGGATGTCGATCACATCGGTTTCGTCGATAACCGGTCGCACATAATGGTTTTCCTCAGCCACCTTGGCTGCCGACAACAGGCAGTCGAGATAGGCCACCACCTGTGCATTGGTCTGCAGCTGTGGGATGATATCCTGCAAGGCTGTAACCAGTTCGGCAAAGAGCCGTTGTTCGAGTGAAAGGATTTTATCCTCCGCACCGAGTATCTTCTCTTCGTATTCCTTCAGTTCCTGGGTGATATAACGTTCGGCTTGCGCCAGCGTTTGCTTGCGAATCCAGTCGGCAGGCACCTTGTCCTTATAGGTGTTGCGCACCTCTAAATAATAGCCAAACACATTATTATAGCCGATTTTCAACGAAGCAATTCCCGTCAATTCTGTTTCGCGCTCCTGTATCTTCATCAGGTAGTCCTTACCCGAATAAGCAATATTGCGCAAGTCATCGAGTTCGGTATTGACGCCAGAGCGTATCACCCCACCGCGTTGCACCAGTTGTGGCGGGTCGTTGTTCACTTCGCGTTCTATTCTATCGCGCAGTTCTTCACACAACTGCAGTTGGCGCCCTACCCGCACAATAGCGTCATTGTCGGCAGACAGACAGGCCTGTTTGATGGGAGCTATGGCTTGCAAAGCAGTTTTCAACTGCACCACTTCGCGAGGTGAAACCTTTCCTGTAGCCACTTTGGAGGCAATGCGCTCCAAGTCGCCGATGCGCTGTAACTGATCATCCACACACAGTCTGAACTCCGGTTGACGGAAGAAATAATCCACCACATCAAGGCGTTCGTTGATGCGCTTAGGATCTTTCAACGGAAAGACGACCCATCTACGCAACTGGCGACCGCCCATCGGTGATACGGTGCGGTCTATCACCGACAGCAATGACTTACCGTCTTCCTGCATTGTGCCCAACAGTTCGAGCGACCGCACGGTAAACTTATCCAAGCGCACATAGCGGTCTTCCTCAATACGGTTCAGCGATGTGATATGTGAGATATGGTTATGGAGGGTCTGTTCCAGATACTGAAGGATGGCACCAGCAGCCACCATACCATTTTTCAAATGGTCAACACCGAAGCCTTTCATCGACTTCACATGGAAATGGCGCAGCAGTTTCTGTTGTGCAGCCTGTTCGGTAAACACCCAGTCTTCCATTTCAAAGGTACAAAGCCGCACACCGAAGTTGCGTTCAAATTCAGCTTTGCGGTTGTGGTTATAGAGCACCTCCTTCGGTTGGAAGTTGGACATGAGTTTCTCCACATAGTCGGCAGTGCCTTCACCGGTAAGGAATTCGCCCGTTGAGATATCGAGGAAAGCCACACCGCATAGTCCTTTACCGAAATGTACAGCAGCCAGGAAGTTGTTTTCCTTATAGTTCAGCACATTATCCTGCATGGCAACACCTGGTGTCACCAGTTCGGTAATGCCACGCTTCACCAGTTTTTTGGTCAACTTCGGGTCTTCCAACTGGTCGCAGATAGCCACACGCATACCTGCACGAATGAGTTTTGGCAGATAAGTATCGAGTGCATGATGCGGGAAGCCCGCCATGGCATCGCCTTTGGCACCTGCACCGTTGTTTCGGTGAGTCAAAGTGATGCCCAACACCTGTGAGGCAGTGATGGCATCGTCGCAGTAGGTCTCATAGAAGTCACCGCAACGAAACAGCAAGAGTGCCTCAGGGTGCTTTGCCTTGAGGTCGAAAAACTGTTTCATCATCGGTGTGAGTTCCTTTTCTTTCTTAGCCATCGTCGTCTGTCTTTTATTGTGTTTATCCTTGTTCTTTAGTGCGGAATGCCAATGCATACATGCGCATCTGTTTCACCATAGCCAGCAAACCGTTGCTGCGAGTGGGTGAGAGATGCTCTTTCAGTCCTATCTGTTCTATGAAATACAGGTCTGCATCGAGTATTTCCTGCGGTGTATGTCCGCTGAGCACACGGATGAGCAGAGCTACTATACCTTTCACGATAAGTGCATCGCTCTCTGCCGTAAAGGTAATGATACCGTCGGCATAGTCAGCCTGTAGCCACACACGGCTTTGGCAACCGTCTATCAGGTTGCTTTCCACCTTATAGCGCTCATCGAGGGGCGCTTGTTCGTTGCCCAGATCGATCAGCAGTTGATATTTGTCCATCCAGTCGTCGAAACCGGAAAACTCATCGATAATCTCGTCTTGAATTTCGTTGATGGTCATAAATATATAATATAGGTGTGTTTAATCTTCGTTGTTTTTGATAATCTTAAAGAGTTTATCGCTGGGGCGCACCTTCTCTGGAACTTTGAACGATACGCGAGTGCCTTTCTGTGCGGTTGTCACGGCATGGGTATCGTCATGGATTTCCTCTACCGTCACATAGAGTGCGCCTGTGGTAGGACCGGTGATAAGCATCTTGTCGCCTACTGAGAACTCGCAAGCCTCGCATGAGAACTCGGCAACACCCAGTTTCGAGAAGTATTTCATGCCCTTGCCCACATATACTTTGCGCTCTGTGGCACACGATCCGTAATGGCTGTTCCACTCTCCAAGTCGCTGTCCTTGATAGTATCCGTCCCAGAAACCGCGGTTGAAAACGGTAGCAAGGCGTTCGTCCCAGTCATCCTTCTTTTCCTCGGTAAATGTTCCGTCGAGGACACTCTGAATGGCTTCCTTATAACATTCCACTACGGTTTTGACATATTCGGGACCGCGGGCACGACCTTCAATCTTAAACACACGGACGCCACTCTTCATCATTCTGTCGATGAAGCGCACGGTCTTCAGGTCTTTCGGACTCATGATATACTTATTGTCTATCTCCAGTTCGATGCCTGTCTCCCGGTCGGTCACCAGGTAAGAGCGGCGGCAGATCTGCATACACTCACCGCGATTGGCAGAGCGTCCGGTATTGTCAAGACTCATATAGCACTTGCCGCTGATAGCCATGCACAAGGCGCCATGACAGAACATCTCGATACGGATCTGTTGTCCGCTCGGTCCGCAGATGTGCTGTTCTTCTATCTGTTGATAGATATCAGCCACTTGGTCGAGGTTCAACTCGCGTGCCAATACCACTACATCGGCAAACTGGGCATAGAATTTCAATGCCTCGATATTCGAAATGTTCAGTTGGGTAGAGAGATGTACCTCTTGCCCGATACGGTTGCAATAGGTCATCACCGCCACATCCGATGCTATCACTGCAGAAATGCCAGCCTCTTTGGCGGCATCCACAATCTCGTGCATGAGCGGAATATCCTCACCATAGATGATGGTATTGACCGTGAGATAGGTCTTTACCCCTTGTGCATTGCATGTTGCAGCGATTTCCCGCAGGTCGTCGATAGTAAATGCCGATGCGCTGTGAGCACGCATATTGAGTTTCTCGATGCCGAAATACACCGAGTCTGCTCCGGCTTTTAGTGCCGCAGCCAGCGAGTCATGGCTACCCACAGGAGCCATGATTTCATAGTCAGCTATCTGGTTCATGGGTGCAAAATTACAATAAAATAGGTGGATAACAAAATGAAAAGTCATTTTTATCCTAAATCGGTCATCAGATTTCAATTCTGATGGAACCCACTTCCGAAAGAAACGGAAATATCATACCATCCTGCTATTCCAGCAGAAGGGTAGTTGGATGGGACTGACAAGCTACTTACCTACCACTTCTTGCGGTGTAACAATATTATGTGGGAAGAATATTGTGGATTTGCATAATTTTGCTTAACTTTGTGACCACAATCAGACTGTGCCGGATGATGGCTGGCATGGCAACGTACTTTTCAGTACATCAATAACGCTACAAAGAACTATAAATATGTTAGTCAATACCTTTTGTGCCGCCGTCAACGGACTTGAAGTGACCACGGTAAAAGTAGAAGTGAGCATGACTCGCGGAGTGCAATTCCACCTGACGGGACTTGCCGATACTGCTGTGCGTGAGAGCTATGACAGAATCAGGGCGGCACTACAGAACAACGGATTGAAGATGCCGATGATGGACATCACCGCCAATCTATCGCCTGCCGATATCAAAAAGGAGGGTAGCGGCTACGACTTGCCATTGGCTATCGGTATTCTGGCGGCAAGCGGAAAGGTGGATGGGAGTCGGCTGAATGATTACATGATGGTGGGTGAGTTGGGACTTGACGGCAGATTGCAACCCATACGCGGTGCATTGCCCATAGCCATTCGGGCACGCGCCGAACATTTTAAAGGTCTTATCGTGCCGAAACAGAACATCCGCGAAGCGGCTGTGGTCAACCAAGTAGAGGTGTATGGCATGGAAACCCTCATCGATGTCGCCAATTTCTTCAATGGTTCATCGGAGATAGCTCCTACGGTTATCGATACGCGCAAAGAGTTTTATGAACAGCAATCACAGTTTGAACTCGACTTCGCTGATGTGCGCGGACAGGAAAGTGTGAAGCGCGCACTGGAAGTGGCGGCTGCCGGTGGACATAATCTCATCATGATAGGTCCTCCGGGAAGTGGTAAATCAATGATGGCGAAACGCCTGCCAAGTATTCTGCCTCCATTATCGCTCAGCGAAAGTTTGGAGACCACACAGATTCATAGTGTAGCAGGTAAACTATCGCGCGACACCAGTCTCATCTCGCAACGACCATTCAGAGCGCCACACCACACCATCTCGCAGGTGGCACTGGTTGGTGGCGGACAGAATCCGCAACCCGGTGAAATCAGTTTGGCACACAATGGTGTGCTGTTCTGCGACGAGTTGCCTGAGTTCAACCGGTCGGTGCTGGAGGTGATGCGCCAGCCTTTGGAGGACCGCTGTATCACCATCAGCCGTGCGAAATACAGCGTGCAGTATCCCTGTTCGTTTATGTTTGTAGCCTCCATGAATCCATGTCCTTGCGGCTATTATGGCGATCCCACTCACAGTTGTGCCTGCACGCCCGGACAGATACAACGGTATATGAACAAGATCAGTGGTCCGTTGCTCGACCGTATCGACATCCATTGCGAGATACAAGCCGTGCCTTTCGCACAACTCTCGCAGATGGCTCCCGGTGAATCGAGCGAAACGATTCGCGCCAGAGTCATTGCCGCTCGCAAGATGCAGGAGGAACGGTTTATGGATTACAAGGGCATCCACTGCAATGCCCAAATGACGGAGCGCATGCTGCATCAGTTTGCCGAACCTGATGCAGCCTCTATGGACATGTTGCGCATGGCTATGGAGCGATTGAAACTCTCTGCACGAGCATATAGCAGAATCCTCAAGGTGGCGCGCACCATTGCCGACCTTGAAGGATCGGCGCAAGTGCAGCAACAACACATCGCTGAAGCCATCGGTTACCGCAACCTCGACAGAGGTGACTGGGCTGAGCGAGGGATATAAATCACGCCTATAGGGATTTGAAGCCCCAAGCAACTATCACACAATAGAAACATGCCGTTCGCCAAGCAGAACGGTGGAGCATAACAACTAAATAACTTGATGATGAAAAAACTATTCACAACCGTCATGCTGACGCTGGCATTGACATCGACAATGGCACAACAGACCGTGCAACAGTCGGCAGACTACGTACCTACCAAGGAGAACCTTGAGGCACGCAAACATTTTCAAGACGAGAAATTCGGCATCTTCCTCCACTGGGGACTCTATGCCATGCTTGCCACAGGAGAATGGACCATGCACAATGCAGACTTAAACTACAAGGAATATGCCAAACTCGCAGGCGGCTTCTATCCCTCTCGCTTCAATGCCAAAGAGTGGGTAGAGCAGATCAAGGCATCGGGTGCCAAATATATTTGCTTCACCACCCGCCATCACGAAGGCTTCTCCATGTTCGACACCAAATACTCAGACTATAATGTCGTGAAGGCTACACCCTTTAAGCGTGACATCGTGAAAGAACTTGCTGACGAATGTCACCGACAGGGTATTGACATCCACTTCTACTATTCACACATCGACTGGCAACGTGAGGATGCACCGCTGGGACGTACCGGACACGGCACAGGACGACCCAAGGACAAACAAAATTGGAAGTCGTACTATAAGTTTATGAACAACCAACTCACCGAACTGCTCACCAACTATGGCAAGGTAGGAGCCATCTGGTTTGACGGTTGGTGGGATCAAGACATCAATCCTTCATTTGACTGGCAACTGCCCGAACAGTATGCACTCATCCACCGTTTGCAGCCTGCATGCCTCATCGGCAACAACCATCACGTGACTCCATTCCCTGGCGAAGACTTCCAGATGTTTGAGCGCGACCTGCCTGGCGAAAACTCTGCCGGACTCTCCGGACAGTCTATTTCGCAGTTGCCACTTGAAACATGCGAGACAATGAACGGCATGTGGGGCTACAAGATTACCGACCAGAACTACAAATCGACCCATACACTCATCCAATATCTGGTGAAGGCAGCAGGCAAAAATGCCAATCTGCTCATGAATATCGGTCCGCAACCTGATGGTTGTCTGCCCGCTGTTGCGGTGGAACGTCTGAAGGAGATGGGCGACTGGATGAAGGTATATGGCGAAACTATCTATGGCACACGCGGTGGATTTGTTGCACCTCACGACTGGGGAGTGACCACACAGAAGGACAACCGACTGTTTGTGCATATCCTCAACCTGCAAGACAAGGTGCTCTATCTGCCCACTGGCAATAAGCAGATGAAGAAGGCTGTAGATTTTGTCAGTCGTAAGGCGGTGAAGATGCAGAAGTGTCAAGGCGGTGTGATACTCACGCTTGACGCTGTGCCTACAGCTGTTGACCAGGTCATCGAAATAGGATTCATCCAGTAAACGGATTGATGCTATCAGCAGAAACGAGAGTTCATCCGAATGGATTGATGCTATTATATAAGGTTTGCGTGCGTACACACACGTGTATGCACGCACACGCGATGTTGTAAAAATCGACCACTCGACCACAGATATGACATAACACGTTGTAAGATATACGGTTAGATGGGTGGTCAGAAATCATACAACGGCATTTTCGACCACACTTCGGCCACCCGTGCAAACACACGATTTGCCATCTTCATATAAACGCTAAGCAAGCTATATCTATTGAAGTCAAAGACATACTGATGTTTTTCACGCTTTTGCAGAACCTTGACAATACTTTTGTCAAACGTTGGGCAATACCATTGTCCAATATTGGGCAATACCTTTGCCAAACGTTGGGCAATACCTTTGTCAAACGTTGGAAAATATCTTTGTCAAACGTTGGATAATATCTCTTTCAAACGCTGAAAAGACCTTTTTCAATCGTTTGGAAACACTCTTGGCAATCGTTTGGAAACACTCTTGACAACCGTTAGACAATACCTTTGCTAAACGTTGGAAAATGTCTTGGGAAATATCGGGCAATATCCCACACATATAGTAGGATTGCGCCTTGCGTAAATTAAAGGTGGAATCTCGCGCGGAGACTCCACCTTTACTGATATCTTACGATGCAGATGCTTATTTGTCTTTCAGTTCCACTACAAAGCGGATGCCATGACGGAACTCGTCGTCGAGACGGAGATGACCGTTGAGTTTATACGCCATCAGACTGCAAGTGGGGAAGGTAAGTCCGTCGTCTTCAGTCAGATCGGCAATCTCGGAGAATGCCTGGAAAAGTGTTTCGCGCTTCTCTTCGGGCAAGGTCATACCCACAGCCGTTACCAAGAAATTGCCGGTATGGGGGTTGCGTTTCTTAAACTCAAGGTTGATGCGCTCCACGCCATCGGCCTTTACCACCTCTTCTACGATATTGAGCAATATGGTGCGCAAAGCGTCCTCGTTAGTAGCGAAAGAGATGGGTTGGGCAGTACAAGTCACTTCGGTAGTGGACTTGACCATAGCCTTTACCTCTTGGGTGACTTTCTCGCAGAACTGTCCCATATTGTGACTGGTGAGTTCGTAGTGTTCCTCGCGAGTCTGCTCAAGCATCATATAGTTTTCTATGTGTGCGATATAGTTTTGCAAAGCCTTGACCTGTCGCTTGGTATCGCCTTGCTCCATGGCATCGAGTGACGGGCGGATTTGTGCGCTGATATTATTGAGGAACTTGTTTTTCTGCTCGTTATTGCTATTTGCCAAATCGAGGCTGGTCTTCAAGCGCTTGATTTCTCTGACGTTTTTGAACATGACAAAGAGGAAGAAGAGAAGGCCGGCAGCCAGTCCTACACCAATAACTATAAGGATGACGATGAACGCCCATTGCGCAGTAATGGTAGTAGCCTTGGTGCTTATTTCGTCCTGTGCTTCAGCGTATTGTGCTTTGACAGTTTTCAGTTCGTTGACAGCTCTGATGCCTGCAATAGAGTCGGTCCATTCGTCATACATCTTATTGATGATGCCCGCCATCAAGTCGTTATTGTCTTGTTTGGCTTTGGCAATAAGGTCTTTGAAGCACTTTTCCTTGCCGTTATCATCCTTGCCTTTTGCATTCATGGCGAATATCTCCTTATAGCATACAGTAGCCAAAGGTGCGTTGCCAGTGGTACGTGCAAAGGCAGCTTTCTTCATGAGCATGTCTTCAATGACATCTTTTTTCTTGCTGGCACGTGCATAGTTTTCCATCAGCGCCATTTGAGCTTTACGTTCTGCCGTCTTGTTCAGACGGGTGTAGAGGCGGAAACGCTCATTACTGACAAGATAATGCAAATCGGGATTGCCGGCTCCAAGCATGGCATCGAGGGCTCTGCAAGTGGCAAAAGCCTCTCGCCAGAGACGGTTTTCTGACTGTCGGACGCTGGTCTGTACACCGTTTTCTACGGTTTGTCGCAGGTTTTGTGCGACCGTTGTGAGTGTGCTGCAAGCAACTAGTAGCGCAAGGATTAACTTTTTCATAATCTGACTGGTGTTTAGGTTATCTTATGCAAAGGTAGTAAATGATATTCAAAAACGAAACACATCTGCTGTTTTTTTCGTCTATTTTTCACCTTTTTTCGTTGTTTTCAATAGTTTCTTTGGATTGAAAGACCATGCTCATTTCCTTTGTGTCATACTTGACAGGGCAACAATGCCCAAAGAGGAAGGCCATAATTCCTTTCCCTATCATCTTACGCACGCGTACATTATTATATAAGTAGGACGATTCGCTGTGGATGACCGACTGTTGAATGGTATTTCTTTCAAACATCAACAAGATCTTTTACCCAATATTGTATAGAAAAAGAGAGTATTTGGCTTCGGGATGCGTTCGGGATGCGTTCGGGATGTGTCTTACTCAGATTGGTGGTCGATTGGTGGTCGAAAACGCAGTAATTAAGCCATCGACCACCACCATAATGCCATATCTCTCAAAGGATTACATCATAGTGGTGGTCGTGTGGTCGAAATATTTCTGAAAACTAAATTTTCTGTATGTCAGTTGGTACGCTATCCTACCCGCTGGGAATGATGCATCAGTATTCAAACGAACTGCCGCCAAGAAATTCGCGAAGTAGCGATGTGGGCGGTATCTGGTCTTCCTTGATGGTGTGGATGTAGCGCAGAAACTTCATCAATCTATATGCCTCGGCATACTCTTCGCAGTTTTCAGGCACCTGTTCCAACAAGGGCAACGCCTGATTCTTCAGTACTGCCAGTTCGAAAAGCATGGCAGAATTGAACATGGCATCGGCATTTTCCTGATAAGGGAATATCCAGCGGTTCTCACCCCGGCGTACCGAAGGCCAACGACGGATGGTGTCGCATGCCGATACCCCACGGTATTTATAGTCACGAACGATACGGCGCAACAGGCGGTTGTCGGTAGTCGGTATGTAATTGTGCGTGTCGAGCAGGATGGTGGTCAATGCCGAAGCATAGACACGGAATATCTGATCGTTGGGGATAGATGCTGTCAGTTCGGGATTGAGCGCATGAATACCTTCCAAGACAAGTACCTCGTTGCCCTGAAGTCGTAGGCGACGACCGCTTTTTTCACTTCTGCCCATCTGGAAATTATAGCGTGGCAGTTCCACTTCTTCGCCTCTGAACAGGGCATTCATCTGCTCGTTGAGCAAAGGAATGTTGAGTGCATGCAGATGTTCGTAGTCGTAGTCGCCAGTCTCATCGCGCGGTGTCTGGTCGCGGTTCACGAAGTAATCGTCGAGCGAAATGCCAATGGTATGGATGCCGTTGACCGCCAGTTGTACCGAAAGGCGCTTGCAGGTGGTGGTCTTACCGCTCGATGAAGGACCGGCTATGAGCACCATCTTCACATTTTTCCGTTTGGCAATCTCATCGGCTATCTGCGCAATCTTCTTCTCTTGCAGCGCCTCACTCAGTTGGATGAGTCCGTTCGACTTCCCCTCTTCCACCGCTTTGTTCAGGTCGCCAATGGTACTGATGCCGAGGATATCCTGCCAATGGTGGTGCTCCATAAAGATGTCGAACATCTTGTCCTGACGCACCAGTTCGCCCAAACGTGACGGATCTTGTGGTGACGGCACGCGCAGAAGGATTCCGCCGAAATACGGTTCGACGCCGAAAAGTGTCAGTTGCTCGGTATTGGTGAGCATCGAGCCATAGTAATAATCCACATAGCCATCTATCTCATAATAGGTGGTATAGAGCGATCCCAACCCTTCAAGGAGCTTCACCTTCGATACGGTTCCCATCTCACGAAACATGCGGATGGCATCTTCGGTTGTTGTTTGATGGCGATGAATGGGGATGGCAGCAGCCACAATCTCCTGCATGCGCTTTCTAATGGCAGCCACATCAGCGTCGGTCACCTGATGCCCGATATGCAAATCGCAATGGTAGCCATTGCTCACAGGCACATTGATAACCACATGTCCCGTGCCATAAAGGTCGTGGACAGCCTTGCAGAGCACGAAAAACAAACTGCGAGTATATGCTCTTAGCGCAGAAGGATGGCGGAGGCTGAGAAACTCCACATCCTTACAATTATACACGCGATAGTGCATTCCCTCTATCTTATTGTTAACTCGTGCACTTATCGGACCGTACTCCATGGTAAGGCCCGAAAAAGAAAAAATATCAGAAAGTGTACTTCCGATGCTTACATTTAATATTTTTTTATTATTTTTGCAACGGATTTGAACCATTTGTTCCATAGGCATATTGTTTGCATTAGTCGTGGACAAAGTTAGTGAATATATTTAGAATACAATAAGAATTTAAACTTTTTAAACTTCCAAGTATGTCAATTTGGATTCTTTTCAAACTTTTGGGATCACTTGCCCTGCTGATGTTCGGTATGAAATCAATGAGTGAGGCTCTCCAAAAAATGGCAGGACCGCAATTGCGACATGTCCTCGGTGCCATGACCACCAATCGTTTTATGGGTATGACCACTGGTATGCTTGTCACGGCAAGTGTACAGTCGAGCACCGCTACAACTGTGATGACCGTTTCGTTTGTAAACGCTGGTCTGCTGACTTTAGCACAGGCTATCTCAGTTATTATGGGTGCTAATATTGGAACAACCCTGACGGCGTGGATTATGTCGGCAGGGTTTTCTTTTAATATCACCGACTTCGTCTATCCGGCTTTCTTTTTCGCCATTATCCTCATCTATTCGAAGAAAAAGCGCTTCATAGGCGACTTCGTGTTTGGTATTGCCTTCATGTTCCTCGGTCTCGGCACACTCCGACAGACCGGTATAGACATGCACCTCGGAGAAAACCAAGCCGTGCTCGACTTCTTCGCATCGTTCGATCCCAACGCTTTCAGCACCACACTCATCTTCCTGCTCCTTGGAGGTGTGCTTACCTTCTGTGTACAATCGTCGGCTGCTGTCATGGCTATCACCATGATTCTCTGTTCGAGCGGAGTATTGCCCATCTACCAGGGTATCGCACTCGTCATGGGTGAGAACATCGGTACCACAGTCACCTCAAACTTGGCTGCCATGTCTGCCAACACACAGGCGCGGCGTGCAGCACTTGCACACATGTTCTTCAACGTCTTCGGTGTGATATGGATACTCTTCGTGTTCCGTCCGTTCGTCGATATGGTCTGCGGACTCGTTGGCTACGATGTGGATATGGACCGCGCCACTACCACAGCCAAGGCTTTTCTTGCCAATTCCGCCAAACTCAGTTTTGTGCTGGCTGCCTTCCACACCTGCTTCAATGTTGCCAATACCGCTATCCTCATCTGGTTTATCCCACAAATCGAACGCTTCGTATGCTGGGTGATCAAGCCTAAGAAAGTGGATGAAGAGGAGGACTTCCGTCTGCACTTCATTACTGCTGGCTTCATGAAGACTCCGGAGCTCTCGGTATTGGAGGCTCAAAAGGAGATACAGCAATTTGCCATCCGCATACAGCGCATGTTCGGTATGGTCAAAGAACTGTTGGTGGAGAAAGACGAGAAGATATTTAATAAGATGTACTCGCGCATAGAGAAGTATGAAGGAATATCCGACAACATGGAATTGGAAATTGCACAATACCTCGATGAAGTGTCGGACGCTCATCTCTCTGATGATACCAAAGCTAAAATCCGTGCGATGCTGCGCGAAATATCAGAGATTGAAAGTATCGGCGACGCTTGCTACAACATTGCACGCACCATCTCTCGCAAATATCAGGGCAAGCAAGACCACTTCAATCAAAAGCAGTATGAGCACATTTTCCAAATGATGGAACTCACAGACCAAGCCCTGACGCAGATGAATGCGCTAATGGCTGGCAGAAAAGTATCGTACGATGTCAACCGCTCGTTCAACATCGAGAACGAAATCAATAATTACCGCAATCAGTTGAAGTCACAAAACATCAACGACGTGAACAACCATGCATACACCTATGCCGTGGGCACCATCTATATGGATATCATCAACGAATGTGAGAAATTAGGCGACTATGTGGTCAACGTAGTAGAAGCACGCATGGGTACGCGTCAAAAAGATGCATAAAAAATGCAATTTTAACACTGATGTAACATTTATTTGGATTTTTTTAAGTAAATTTGCCTCGGATTTATATAACAAACAACAAGTATGAACAAAAAACTACTTCTTCTGATGGTTATGGTGTTGACTTCAACACTCACCATCATGGCTCAGATCACTACCTCCGCCCTTAGCGGTAAGGTAACGACGCAAGACACGAAGGAGGAGGTGATTGGTGCTACGGTACAGGCCGTACACGTTCCCTCTGGTACTCGTTATGCTACAGTGACCAACATCGACGGACGCTTTACCATCCAAGGTATGCGTACGGGTGGTCCTTACACGGTGACCATCAGTTATGTGGGCTACACAACTCAAGTGGTAAAAGATGTTACCCTGCAGCTTGCTGAAACCTACAACCTCCCTGTTGAACTTTCAGTCAATGCTAACGAATTGACCGAAATCGTGGTTAGTGGTAAGGCTTCTAAGTTCTCTGCCGAGAAGACTGGCGCTTCTACCAACATCAACAACGCGCAGATTGTCAACATGCCAACGGTCAACCGCAGCATCACAGACATCACGCGTCTCTCTCCTTATGGTGGTAGCGGAATGTCGTTTGCTGGTCAGGATGGACGTACAGCTAACTTCACCGTGGATGGTGCCAACTTCAACAACAACTTCGGTTTGAGCGATAAGCTCCCTGGAGGCGGCAATCCTATCTCACTCGATGCTATCGATGAGTTGCAAGTAGTTATTTCTCCCTATGACGTACGTCAGACCAACTTCATCGGTGGTGGTATCAACGCTGTAACCAAGTCGGGTACCAACAAATTCAAGGGTACTGCCTACGTATATCACCGCAACGAGAATATGCGCGGCGACGCTATCGAGCGCGAGGCTATCAGCGGGGCACGCGAGAAAGACCAGAAAACCACTTACGGTTTCACACTCGGTGGTCCTATCATCAAAAACAAGCTCTTCTTCTTCGCCAACGGTGAAATCGTGAAGACTCCTACTATCGCTTCACGCTGGAGAGGTTCGGAGAATGGTATCGCTGATCCTAACAACTACATCTCACGCACCAAGCTGTCTGACCTGAAAACTGTTTCAGAATTCGTAAAACAGAAATACGGTTATAACACCGGTTCATGGACTTCATTCCCTGCAGATGAGGAAAACAAGAAGTTCCTCTTCCGTTTGGACTGGAACATCACAGACCGCCATCACGTAGCATTGCGCTACAACTACACCAAGAACCGTAGCTGGAGCGCTCCTAACGCTTCTTCAATGGACGGTGGTACACGTGCTGTCAATGCTCGTATGTCACAGGCTTCTATGTCTTTCGCAAACAGTATGTATGCGATGGACAACGTCGTAAAGACCTTCTCACTCGATTTGAACAGCCGCTTCACCGACAATATCTCAAACCAGTTGCTGGCTACATACTCGAAACTCGACGACGTACGCTTCACCAACTCTTCTGTATTCCCACACATCGATATCCTCGATGGCGGTCAGATGAGCGTTGACGGAACTGTTGAAGCTGACGGTACAGACAACTACATGGCTTTGGGTGAAGAGCTCTTCACCTACAACAACGCCGTTCACAACACAGTATGGAACATCAAGGACGACGTTACCTTCTATCTTCGTTCACACAAGATTACTGCCGGACTGAGCTTCGAACACCAGATGGCAGACAACCAGTATATGCGTAATGGTACGGGTTACTACCGCTATAAGAGCATGAGCGACTTCCTCAACGGCGAAGCTCCTGAGATCGTCTGCTTGACCTATGGTTACAATGGTGAGTCAAGCCCTGCTGCACGCGTACAGTTCAACAAGTTTGGCATCTATGCACAGGATGAGTGGAACGTTACTCCAAAACTCAAACTCACATACGGCATCCGCTTCGACAATCTTGCATTCAACGACGATGACTTGATGACCAACCAGAAAATCTACGATTTGGACTACAACGGACGCCACATCGATACAGGTAAATGGCCTGGTTCTACCATAACAATCTCACCACGTGTGGGCTTCACCTACGACGTATTCGGCGACAAGAGCCTGAAGGTACGCGGTGGTACAGGTCTCTTCTCAGGACGTCTGCCTCTCGTATTCTTCACCAATATGCCTACCAACTCAGGTATGGTGCAGTATCAGGCACAGCTCAATGCGAAAACCAAGTTGAATGGTGAACTGATTGATATGGACACTTTCAAAGGTGGTCTCGTGGTTAACGAAAAAGGACAGCCTACTATTGATGCGCTGCGCAACAAGCTCATCGGCATGGGATTCCCAGAGACTATCACTCCTGAGGAAGGTGCACTGCCCTCTTCTATCTCTGCAGTAGATCCAGACTTCAAGATGCCTCAGGTATGGAAGACCTCATTGGCTGTTGACTATCAGATCCCCGTATCATTCCCATTCTCTGTAACTGTTGAGGGTATCTTCAACAAGACGCTGAACGCAGCTACGCTGTCTGACTGGAGTGTACGGGATGTACGTGGTTTCACTCGTCTCAATGGCGCTGACAACCGTCCTATCTATCCTACCGGTGCAGGTCGTCTGCCCGATGTGAAGCAGGCTTACGTACTGGAGAACACCAGCCGCGGTTACGGATGGTCTGGTAGCATCACCCTTAATGCACAGCCTTGGGACTTCATGAGCTTGATGGCTGCCTATACACACACCGTGTCTAAGGAAGTGACTTCACTGCCTGGTTCAAATGCATCATCAGTTCTGAACTACATCTCTACCGTATATGGTCCTAACAATATCAAGCTCCACAACGGTAAAAACGTAACTCCAGACCGATTCATCGCATCGGCTACAATCCACGATAAGAGCAACAACCACTATAGCTTGATCTATGAAACATGGCGTGGTGGATACAACTACTCTTATATGACAATGAACGATATGAACGGCGATAGCTACAACTACGATGCCATTTATATCCCAACAGACCAGCAGGTGGCTAACAAGGAGTTCCGCTTTGTATCAGAAGACGACCAGAATCGCTTCATGGATTATGTGCACAACAACAGCTATCTGAAGAACCACCAGGGCGAATATGCCGAGGCATACAGCCTCTACTCACCTTGGGTACACCGCATCGACTTCAGCTACAAGCACGACTTCAAACTTGACATTGCCAAGCACACACACACCCTGCAGGTGAGCTTCGACATGAAGAACGTTCTGAACTTCTTTAATTCAAGCTGGGGCGTATCGAAGTACCTCAATCCTGAAATCGGTTCTGAGGCACGCATCCTGAAGTATGAGGGTTACGACGCTGATGGCATTGCCACCTTCTCTACTCCGAAGTCTATCAATGGCAACACCAAGACCTTTGTGCCCAACCATGCCATCGGTCAGTGCTGGTATGCTTCTGTAGGTGTTAAGTACATTTTCTAATCATTTAACAGAACAGATTTATGAAACTGAAATATATTATCGCTCCGCTTCTTGCAGTCCTGACACTGTTCACGGCCTGTAACGAAGACCAGGAGTTGGCATCATTGAACCAAATCAGTGTGTCAAAATCCATGGTTGCCCTGCCACTTACTGGCGGTAGAGACACCGTAGTGATCAAGGGTCAATATATCGACTACACCTTGGTGAACTCAAGCGACGCTATTGTTAAACTTGGCGATAGCGATTATCCCAGCTGGTTGAACATCAGCGTAGAAAAGGCAAAAGATAAGAAAGGTCAGGAGATTGATGACCAGTACAACATGATCTTCGTAGCCGATGCTACTGAGAAAGTACGCAAACCTGCCTATCTGTTGCTCAATACCCCAAAACAGACTCAGCGCATTATGGTATTGCAGGGTGTTCAAGGCGAACTGCCTCTCTCTACCTGTGCACAGGTTTTGGCTGGTCCTGACGGTGACACTTATAAGGTGAAGGGTACAGTAACTAAGATTACCCAAACCACATATGGTAACTGGTATTTGAATGACGGTACTGGCGAAGTATATATCTATGGTACACTCGATAAGAAGGGTAATACTAAAAACTTTGCAAGTCTCGGTATCGAAGAAGGTGACGAGGTAACTGTACAGGGTCCAAAGACTACTTATGGTTCTACCGTTGAACTCATCGATGTATCGGTTGTAAATATTAAGAAGTCTATCGTTAAGGTTGACTCACTCTCAATAGACACTCTGCCTAAGGCTGGTGGCGAAGTAATCGCATATCTGACCAACAAGGGTGAAGGCGTTGACGTGAAGATTCCTGAGGAGGCTGAAAGCTGGCTCTCTATCAAGTCTATCAATACCAAGAACGGAACTTCTACCGTTGTGTTCAAGGCTAATGCCAACAATGGCGGTGACCGTGTAGCAGAAGTAAGCTTCACCAGCGCCAGTGGTTCTAACTCTTCTACTGTAACCAAGCAGATTGTTCAGTTGGGTGCCATCGTCGAATGTCCTATCAGCGAGTTCCTTGCTTCTAAGGAAGATGCTACTGTATATCGTCTGACTGGTGTCATCACCAAAGTGGCTAAGGCTGAATATGGTAACATCTATATCAGAGACTACACCGGAGAGGCGTATGTTTATGGCATTGGCAACAAGGGTGACTTCGAGAAACTCGGCCTGAAGGTTGGCGACATCGTCACCTTGACGGGTACACACTCTTCATACAACGGCAATCCTCAGGTGAAGGGTGGTAAGTATGAGAAGCACAAAGCTGTAACAAAGATTTCTGCTGCTGATTTCGTAAAACTGAAAGACGACAAGCAGACTTACTACATGCTGACTGGTACAATTACCACTGCAGGCAACGGCAACAAGACTGAACTGAAGACCTATGGTAACTTCGACTTGGTTGATGAAACTGGTGCTGCCTACATCTACGGTGTGCAGACTGGTTGGGAGAATACTCCTGCGAACTCAAGAAAGCACTTCAGCGACCTTGGCAAGAAACTCGGTGACGAAATTACCGTTATCGGTTACAAGACATCGTACAACAACAAGGCACAGATGGGTGGTGCATTCTATTTCGAACCTAAGAAATAATCAGACTATACAAGTCATACATTAAGGGGAACTCCTATCGGGGTTCCCCTTTTTTATTTATCCGCCAATAGGTTCTTTGATAAAAAAAATCAAGAGATTGATTATAAACATCCTTTGAAAGACAAGCTTAGTAGTCTAACCTCAAATCATTTATAGGTACCTTTTAAAGAATTCAAGCACTCGCTTTTGGGAACGTAAGCCACAACTGTGTGGCATATCCCACAACTCTGTTTCTATTTTATCACCCTCGTCTTGGCTTTCCCAAGTAGTATGCATTATCTGAAATGCTTTTCTTACTCCTGCTATTGGGAAGAGCTTGTCTTGTAAGCCATTGATAAAAAGCATCGGTTTGGGACACGCGATGCTAGCAATATGAGGAAAGTCTAACCAACGCCGCATGCCAGGGAAACAATTGGCAAAACCACCATTCTCTGTTCTGTCGTACTTGAAACTCATTTGTTCGTCTGCTGTCACCATCCAACAAACCGCAGCTCCAACTTTGATACGATCAGACAGAGCAGAAAGCATCCATGCACGATATGCTCCCATTGACCAACCAGTACAACCTATTCTTGTCGAATCGACCTCAGGCATATGAGCAAGATAATCTGTACAGGCAATGTCATCATATGTCATCCAAGCCGATAAATTTACCCCATACATCATCATATTACCTGCTATAACATCATAATGGTCACGTTGTGTACCCTCCTTTTGTCCGCGCTCGCCCCACATTGGTGCATCGGCCGAGAATACAACATAACCATTTTGAGCTAAATAGTCACCAAAAAACTGATGACCATAACCTTTCAACCAATCTTCAGCGTCGCCTATCACAGTAGAATCTTCACACGCCAACGGGCGAATCATCTTCTCTTTTCCTATAAAGAAGTGACCACCATGATCATGAAGAAGATTGACTGCTGGATACGGACCTTTCCCATCAGGAATGAGTACATAAGCAGGAACAGTGTAATAACGTGAAAGACGAATTTGAAGTTTCAAAGCCCTATAACCATCGCGTTGTTCTTCATACTGCACCTCAGTCTCGTATCCTTTTGATGGCGCAGGTGGAGGCATCAACATACATTCGAACACTTTTTTCCGGGCAACCTGTCGCCACTCTTCAAAATTGTGAATATCACTATTACCCCATGCTAAGGGAAAATTTAAATCTGCTATAAGTGAATCTGCATAAATAGGAAGATTGCGCTCGAATTCATACATTTCACGTTTCTGAGCAGTACTGGTGCTACATAACAATAACAACAATAATAATACTGGGAATGATTTGGAGGACATCATATTATTTGCTTCATTAAATAACCTCTAACATTCATCGTAAGTTAATCTGTTTGTAGATTTCAACTCATGAAGTTAACGTAGGAAACAACCATATTGGTTAACTAGACGTTTTTCCCCTTTGGCAACTACATAACCAATAGTATTAGCCATACTGAATATCTGAGTAGGATTCCATTGGTCATCACCAGCCATCACTGTCTCTACAGTATATACCGATGCCTCTTCTGCTGTCAACACATTTTTAGCAGTACACCATATCGTATCACCTTTTTCGCCAAGTTTATAATAACGATTTATACGACGAGAGAGATCCATTGGCTTTCCGTCAGCATCCACAGTATTATATTCCGCAAACACAGAAGGAAGCCCTGCCATGGTAGGATACCAACCCTCGGCTGGAAGGGTGATTTCTGAACGGGTATTAAGGAATACTGTCTGTGGCTGGTGATGCCACGGACGGCCAAGCCAAATAGATGTTTCTTTCGGATTACCATCAGCAGTCAGAATACAGTTGTTAAACACATACCCCCAACGGGTTTCCGGTCGATGCTTAGGAGCTACTATCCAACCACCAGACTTGCAATTGATTTTAAGAGTACAGCATTCGAACCATGCATTGCCATTCCCATAAATAAAATCGACAGCACCAAGAATCAAGCTATTGACAACATAGTTTCTACCATTATCTGCTTCTGACGTTCGATAAGTATCTTGATAACTCAAAATCGCACAATGATCAATGGCAATACGATCACCTTTGGCATAAAGTGCAAGAGCTTGAGGACCATCGTTGGCCCTTACACCATATGAATTTACAAAACTGATTCCTTGAAACGTAATGTCATTTGCATGAACAACAACCGTTGCACCTTGATCTACAGGTATTGCATCAGGACCACCACTCTTTTTGTCATCCGTGATAAACACGCAATCACTACCTTCACCAATAATACTTATACGACTTTTGTTGAGAGGAATTAACACATGTTCTTTGTATGTTCCCGCCTTAATATAAATAAGGTATTGATTAATGTTATTTGCTGGTACAGCATCAATGGCAGCCTGTACAGAAGAATAATCCCCACTACCGTCTGTTGCCACTACAGCATTATAGATTTTTTTGTTTGCTTGCACTATTTGTGCCAAGCATAAGAACAAAATTATAAATAGATATTTTGTCTTCATCTTAAATTGATTTAGTAAGGGGGAGTACAATATGCACTCCCCTTACGCTAAATAAAATTAATTTTAACTGAACCTATTACATCTCTGTATATTTATTGATAACCATCATTCTGAAGAAATTCATTCTTATTGGTCAATGCATCAATTTCTGATTGTGGAATTGGACGAATCTGATGATATGACTGAATAACATCTGCTACATCTGGATTCATTTTCTTAATACGTTCAACAAACTTACCTGTTCGTTTCAAATCAAAGAAACGCTGTTGTTCGCTAGAAAGTTCTCGACCACGCTCGTCAAGTATAAAGTCTATATCAAGATCAGCCTCTGTGATACGCATCTCCTCTTCATGGCCTGGGATGGCTCTCTTCTCTCGTAACACATTCATCAGGCGAACAGCTTCTGTCTTATTGCCAAGTTTCATTTCTGCTTCAGAAGCAATCAAATACATTTCTGCCAGACGCAGTACAAACCAATCGCGACGACTGAAGTATTCCCAACCTGTTGGATTTGTATTGTCATGAAACTTATAAACACTGATAAAATAATCGCGAGTTCCAATACTCTTATGTGTAACAGGATCAAAAACATCATTTGCATCATAAATCTTATAATGATGTTGAGCTCGTTCTTCATCGTTATAAACATACTTAGAAACAACAAAAGCAGTATCACCAATCTGCAAAGGACCACTAGCTCCATAGGTGGCGCCATAATTTGCGTCGTAATTAGAATTCGTACTATTGACAAGCCATACTCCTTTAAAAGTTGCATCATAACGTTGGTCTATTTTCTCGTTGAAAGTATGCAGATAAGCAAGTGTCGGCATACTCTGCACCCAAGGTGCATGTGTTTCAGGAGTCACCCATACACCACAACCGCTAACCATCCAATAGGACATACAAGAGAAAATAGGTGATTGATTTCCATAACGATTACCTAATGTCGGGGATGATTCTGAATACTGAGAAAAGGCAGGAAAAAGCGTCTGGTCATCAGCACTACCTGTATAATTTATCCACCAAATACATTCTTTGTTGTCTTGTCCTGCCTCATTTGCCATATCAAAAGTCTCAGCAAAAGTATCATAGAAACTGTAAGCACCAGAGTTGATAAGTTCCTTTGAAAGATCAGCAGCAGTTTGCCAATCTTCACGATAAAGAGCAAGACGAGCCTTTAATGCCTTAACAGCATTCAGTGTGACACGACCATTTTCTTTTGCCTGTGTATTACTCAGAAGTGAAGCAGCTTCGTCAAGGTCTGCAAAGATTTGCTTATAGATTTCAGCCTGTGGCGTGCGGACTGCGGTCGTATGCGGTGCTTCTATCTCTTTGGTATAAAGAATTGCATCACCCCATATTTCCGTAATTAAATGCAGATAAAGAGCACGAAGAAAATGTACTTCACCAAGACGATGGTTTTTAATTGATTCATCCAATCCTGCAGCATCGACCCGACCGATAGCCGCATTACAGCAATTCAAACCACTATATAAAATATTCCACATATAGCGGAAAGGTTTGTAAGTAGGATTCAAGTCTATACCATAATAAGCCAAAGCAGGCACATTACCAGAACTGCTTCCTGCTCCAGTAAAGCAGTCTGTACCCATCTCTGTCAATGAGTATCCATCAGTATTTCCCATGAATGCCTTAGTATATGCATAACAAGCATTTACCAAATTATTATATCCTTCTGGGGTACTGTAAAGCACATCAGGTGTCACGGCATTACGATTGGTTTCTTCCAAGAAATCAGAGCAAGAATTCAGGCCGAAAGTAATAGCCACACAGAATGTAATTACATATTTCTTCATAATAATTGTTTCCTTTCTTTAATTTAAAATGATACATTTACACCAAACACGATCTCTTTAGTGATAGGATAATAGATGGACCCATTGCTCTCTGGATCATAGTCCTTAACACTTGTAAAGGTAAAGAAGTTCTTCATAGTTCCATAGACACGAAGGCGGCTTAAACCAATTTTTGCAATCCATTTGAGTGGTACATTATAAGCTAACGTAACATCTTTAATCTTCACAAAATCACCTTTTTCATAACCCAATGTGCTGAAATATAGCATATTCTGATCACGATTAAAATTTGGTCGCGGCATATCATTTGTGGGATTTTCTGGAGTCCAATAATCATAAACGGCTTGGTTTTGCCAACCACTGGGTAAGAAACCCAACTTATTGTTGTTGCGAATCATATGTCCAAATCTACCATAAAGGAATACATCAAGCTCCCATTGCTTGTACTGCAACTTATTATTGATACCAAGCGTTAGCTTAGGAGTTTGCTGCCCAAGAATAACGCGATCATCTTTTGGCGTGATTTCTCCATCATCATCTTGGTCTTTTACCTTGATATCACCGGGTTGTTGTCCGTATTTCTCTGCCTCTGCAGCTTCACTGGTTTGCCAAATGCCCACTTTTTCATAGTCATAAAAGACTTTAGTTGGCTTACCAATAAACCAGCCATTAGCCTCATCGTCTTGATTAGAATTGATGCTTACTATTTTTTCCTTGTTATGACCAATAGTCAAGTCTGCATTCCATTTAAAATCAGACTCATCAAAAATCACACCACTAACAGTCATATCAATACCATGAGTTTCTGTTTTTCCCACATTGCCTATAACTTCTGTAAATCCAGTATGGCCTGGAATAATCATAGGAAGAAGCAAATCACTCGTCCATGTCTTATATATATCAATAGTAGTGTACAAGCGATTATTGAACATACCATAATCAATACCAAAGTTAAGAACCTTTGTTTTCTCCCATTTCAAATCTTTATTAGCCAAATTATATGGACGAAAGCCATAAGCAGGAACACCATTGAAATCATAATAGGAACCACTCAAGCTACCAGTAGTCTGATAGGCACCCACGGCACTGTTACCCGAAAGACCATATGACAAACGAAGCTTAATATCACTAACAACATCCACATCCTTCAAGAAAGACTCTTCTTTCAAACGCCATGCAGCAGCTACCGACGGGAAGTATCCCCATTTATTTCCTTCCGCCAATACAGAACTACCATCAGCTCGCATAGTCAGTGTCAACATATATTTATCCATCAGCTTATAATAGATACGACCAAAGAAGGAAAGCATCGATGACTCCGTCAACGAACTACCAATATTCCTATCAGCCTCCGCACTAGTAAGATTGTGATATTGTACTGCATCAAAAGCAAATCCTTTACCGTTTGCAGTAAGACTTTCATAATGACTCTTCGACATTGAATGTCCTGCCATAGCTGTCAAATGATGCATTCCAAAGTCATTGCTATAAGTTAAGATATTCTCCCAAGTATAGCCATTGTTATGAGTTTCTGTCTTTGAGGCATATGCTCGACCACCGTTACTTTGAGAATAAGAGGAGTTGACGCCTTGGAACAAACCAGTTGTAGTTGACTGTAAATCAACACCAAGATTTGTCCGATAATTCAACCCCTTCACAATATTCCAAGAAAGATATCCTGTTCCAAAGAAACGATAAGCCTTCGTCTCGTTCAAATAATTCTTTTTATCTTGATCTACAAGTAAGTTGACAGAAGTAGAGCTACTACCATAAAGTGGTAGACGATTAATACTTCCGTCATCATTATACGGCTTTGCTAAAGGAGAATAAGTGCGCGCATAATGGTAAGCTCCGCTGGGTGATGAATTCTGATCCCGATAGTTGATGTGCATTGATGCACCGACCTCGAATCCCTTTCCCATCTTATGAGTCACATTCAGACGTCCACCATATCGATCCATCAGATCACCCCGAAGCAGTCCTTTCTCATTTTGATAATCAAGTGAAAAACTTGCCTGAGTTTTTTCTGTACCGCCGCTTATACTTGCTTGATAATTTTGTGTAAAACCATTCTGCATCACAAGATCAAGCCAGTCAATACTTACACCAGAATTAAGTAATGCCAATTCTTCCGAACTAAGGAAAGCCGAATCATCAGTATAGTTGTTGACTGCACGTAGAGCTTCACGACGAAACTCAACATTCTGCTGAGCATTCATAATATCAGGCATACGTGTTTTCATTACAGGACCAGCATAGGCATTGAATTCCACTTTTGTTTTTCCTTCTTTACCTTTCTTGGTCGTAATAATAATAACACCATTTGCACCACGGCTTCCATATATAGCAGTAGTTGATGCGTCTTTCAACACCTCTATTGATTCTATATCATTGGGATTGATGGTTATGTCAGAACCATAAGTAATACCATCAACAAGAATCAACGGAGCATTAGAAGCCGTTAATGAACGATTGCCACGCACATTGAAATTAAAACCTGAGCCGACTGCACCACTAGAAGGTGTCATGTCCAAACCTGCAATTTTACCTTGCAAACTCTCCAATACGTTCGTTGTTGGGACTGCGGTAATGTCTTTTGTCTTCAACTGTGAAATTGATCCAGAAAGGTCACGTTTCTTCATTACTCCATAACCAACAACCACCACTTCGTCAAGTGATTCATAGCTCGACTGCATCACAACATTGAAAAAAGTCTTATTTCCAACCTTCATTTCCTGCGTATCATAACCCACATAGGAAAATTTAAGAATTGAAGATGATTCCACATTACTTAATGTAAAATTACCATCTACATCTGTCACAGTGCCATTGTTCCCACCTGCAAAGATGCTTACTCCAATCAGTGGTTCTCCATTGACATCTTTCACATTTCCAGTAATCGCCTTTTGGGCGAAACTCATCAACCATAACATTGATAATGCAATGGTGATAAACTGTCTTTTTGTTTTCTGTTTCATTGCCAGTTTTATTTATAGTTATTTAGTTTGTTTTGTAAAACTGACAGCAAAGATAGAACCAAAAAGATTATACGAAGGAGACTATTTTCCTTTTAAGGTGTTATTTTGCGTCAAACAATAAATTTGGCGCAAAATTCCACCTTAAATGGCAGAATTTTCTGCCTTATACTCTGTTGGCGTCATCCCCACTCCTGCTTTAAAGCATTTTCCAAAATATTTTGGATCAGAGAAACCGCATTTATAAGCAACGTCATTAACAGTTCCTCCTTCCTTTAACAACTGACAAGCTTTGCGAATACGTGCCTCACGAATAAAATCAAGCGGCGTAACACCCAAAATAGATTTCATCTTTCGGTTCAATCCTGAACGACTTGTTGCTGTAGCTTCTGCCATATCGCCAATACTTATATTCGAATTTCCGATTTGCTCTTCTATAAATTTCATCACACGTTTCATAAAGAGTTCATCTTCTGGCTTTATCTTTGACTCAATAGATTGATGCGACTGAGAATTCAACATGATACGATCATGATCTGTATTCAAAAGAGCAAGATATGCCTCATGAAGTTCTTTTTGACGACGTTTTAAACTAAAAATATAACGTCGCGTCTTTAATATACCTCCTACTATCAAGGCAAACAGAATAAGATAAAGTATCTTAGCCCACCGAGTCTCCCAAAAAGTTGGCTTTACTATCAATGTCAGTGTCCGAATATTGTCAACCCACACACCATCGCCATTCGTTGAGCGAATCTGCAAAAGGTAAACACCAGGATCCAAATCCAATAATGTAATAGAATGATTTTTTCCTATTGAATTCCATGGCATATTATCACCCCCTAAACGAAAAGCATAATCAATATTGCCATCTGCAGTATAGTCCAATGCTGCAAATTGCAGAAAAATATTACGTTGCTTGGGTAAAAAGATTAGAGTATCCTTCATATTAACTGTCAAATCCAATGGTCCGTTATTTACAGAAAGCCCCGTTAATGCTATAGGGGGGACATAACTGCTTTTTATCAGGTTCATTTTCTTGATGGTAAATGCGCCATTCTGCAATCCAAACAAATATCTTCCATCTGGCAGTTTGAGGGGGGTCGCGTCTGAGAAACGTAATCGTTCTTTCCAAAGATAAGCCTCACAATTATGATTAGCTTGTTTATCCGGATCCAACAATATAAGTTGGTTGTTGCTGACAACCAATAACTTTTTACCAAATGGAATCGCAGAAAGAGCAACATCGGATGGCAGGCCCGAAGAACGATTAAAATGTTTGAACTCTAAATGGTCTGCCATCAAATCTTTGGAAAGGATTTGATTAACTCCACCGCTCTCTGTACATACAAATATCCGATGCTTTGCATCTTCTGTTACATACATCGTGGCATTATTGTTTAAACTATTACTACGTTTCGCATCTTTAACATGCCCTTTAAATCTTATTTTTGATACATTGCCCTGTAAAATGTCAGCAACCAGAAGACCAGAAGTTGTGGCAGCTAATAGTTTTTGATCTTTTGTTATATAAATATGTCTAACACGTAAAAAAGAATCTTTTGGACATACAAGACCATTTAATTGATGCCAGAATACCAATTGTTTTTCATGAGGAAATGGTAGACAATTGATCCCCTTATCAAATGTAGCTATCCATAAGCGACCTTTTCCATCTTCTTTTATATCAAAGATGTTATTGTTGCTAAGAGAGTTCTTATCTTGATCATCGTGTTGAAAATGTTCTACAGAAAAAAATCTGTCAGATATTTCTTTTAAACGGAAAAGGCCATCAGGTTTACTTCCAAACCAAAAAAATCCTTTTGTATCTTGTATTATAGAATATATAGGTGAGCCAAAAGATGTATAGTTTTGGTAAAGATGTCCATCACGCCCTAAATACCCCAGCAGATGATTATCTTTATCATAAAGACGCACTGTCGCGTCTTCCTTGGTCGTTAACCAATAACGTTGCTTCGCGTCTAACATGGCACAACGCATTAAAGATGGTTTTTCTTGAGAAAACATCTGATATGGCCTTTGATAAAAACTCAATCGATAAGCACCATAACGGCTTCTCAACCACACATTACCATTTTTATCTATAGTAGAAAAATAAACGTCAGACATTTGGTCTCCTGACGAGAAATAAGTTACCTGCTTTCCCTTTGCTGAATCCCAAAAACTCAAAGAACCATCATTTTTAATAATCCAATTTGTACCAAAATGATCACGATAATGCATATCTGCCAACGGCAAACCTGATTTTTTGTTTCCAAACCTTGACGACATCATCTGTTGATATTTATGTTCCTTGACCGTTGGGATACTCACAAATTTACAAGTGCTTACATTAAAAAGAAAGCATCGTCCCTCAACAAGACACAACAAATTGCCATCATCCATAAGCATCATATCTTGGATACGATCCGATGCCATATCCAAACCATCTCCTGCATGTGATTTAAAACTTTCGAATGTATAACCGTCATATCTGTCCAATCCATTCCATGTCGCAAACCATATTATTCCCTGCTTGTCTTGCACTATCTGCGTAACATACCATTGTGCCATTCCACTAAATTCATCATAATGAGTCACTGTACACTGAGACTGTCCATGTATCGGTAATACCCAAGATAAAAAAAACAGTAAACTTAATACTTTCATATTTTTATAGTTCACAATTATACTTATATTGCCTGAGGTTTTTCATGTGCGAAGTTAAATAATATCACGGAAATAACCAAATTGCGAACCGATTATTTTGCACTTTCACCATTATTCGCTAACTTTGCACAAAAAGCAAAAGCTATAAGGCCATGGCAAAGAATCAGAACTGGAAAGACGACTGCTGGGTGTTGCTCATACAACTATACCAAAAGAAGCCGGCAGGGCTCAAACCCCTGTACTGCAAGGCTATGGTGGATCTCAGCCTCGAACTGCACGTTCCGCCACAAACACTCCATCAGAAGATGAAGCAACTGGAAAGCCTTGACACGCCCCGTATCCAACAACTATGGCAACACTATGCCAACAACCCACAACGTCTGAACCGAGCAGTAAAGTTGCTGAGACGAATGGCAGGATTCGGCAATAGTGGCGAATTCTACGAAGGGGTGGAACTGCAAGAGTCGTTTGAACACGATTTCAGACCTATTGAAGGTGATAGTCAACTGATGCCTGCCACACTCATCATCATTCTCGACCAGTATTTCAGACTGACACCCATCACCATGGTTCCAGAAACTCCAGAAATACAAGACCTGGCCCGACTAATGCACATGTCTGCAGCAAAGATTGCTGACATCATGGAAGTATATCAACACTGCGACCCCTATCTCAATAGAAATGAGATGCTCTTTAGTCCCATCTTCCCTGCTTGTCAGGATATATGGCAGAGATACGGCAATAGCGATACCGAACAACTGGCTACGCTGGCCGAACAACTCAAGGCGTATTACCGATGAAACAAGAACAGACACAAGAACAACAACTGTCACAATCGCTCCGGCAAACCCAGAGCATCACACAGCAACAGTTGCTCCAAGCGCAACTCACAGAGATGCCTATGGCGCAACTCATGGAACGCATACGCACTGAAATGGACGATAATCCTGCGCTGGAATCATCGGGCAACGATGAAGAGAACGATTGGCACGACGATGAACCATCAGACACCGATACTGATACCAACGAAGACTACGAACAACGCAACGAACGCGAAGAGCGGAACGATGCGCTCGATGCCGCTTTAGAACGCATTGGACGCGATGATGAAGACCTTCCCGTATATCACAGCGGACCATCTTATGACGAGGAACGCGAAGAGATGGTCTATGGCGAAACACTCTCTTTCTATGATCAGCTCAAGGAACAAGTGGGGCTCTTGCCACTTGATGAGCGCCAACGATATATCATGGAATACATCATTGGCTCACTCGACGAAGACGGACTACTGAGAAAAACGCTCGATAGCATAGCCGACGAACTGGCTATCTACCACAACATTGATACCAATGAACACGAATTGCAAAAGCTCTTGGAGATGCTCCAAGACTTTGACCCCGCTGGTATTGGTGCACGCTCATTGCAAGAATGTCTGCTCTTACAAATCAAAAGACGTGAACCATCACGGCTGACCATGCTAATGGAACAAGTGGTCACCAACCACTTCGAAGATTTTACCAAGAAGCACTGGCAACAAATCAGACAAAGCTTGCAATTGACAGAGATGCAAGTCGATACACTCATGGCAGAGATGCGCAAACTCAACCCCAAACCTGGTGCATCAATGGGCGAAGCCGTAGGGCGTTCACTCCAACAAATCACACCCGATTTCATCATCGATACACAGGACGACGGTACCGTGACCTTCCAACTCAATACTGGAGAATTGCCCGAACTGCATGTATCACCATCGTTTTCCGAAACACTCAGTCAATATCAGACCAACAAAGAAAATATGAGCCGCCAAATGAAGGAAGCGTTGCTCTATACTAAAAAGAAAGTGGATGCCGCTCATAGTTTCATAGAAGCTATCAAGAGCAGACGCCGCACACTCACCATGACTATGAATGCCATTATACAATGGCAGCATCGCTATTTCGAAGAAGGCGACGAGGCACTGCTACGACCTATGATTCTCAAGGATATTGCGGAAAAGACAGGTCTCAACCTCACCACCATCTCCAGAGCCTGCAACGGTAAATATGCACAAACACGATGGGGCACTTTCCCCCTTCGCCACTTCTTCACCGAAAGCTATACCACTGCTGAAGGTGACCAACTCTCCACTCGGCAACTTAAGATGATTCTGCACGACCTCATAAACAGCGAGGATAAACAGCAACCACTGAGCGATGATGCACTCTGCAAACTGCTCGCAAAGAAGGGCTACCCCATAGCACGACGTACCGTGGCAAAATACCGCGAACAACTTGGACTGCCTATAGCACGACTAAGAAAGGAGGAGAAAAAATGAAAAACGAAAAGCGCCTCATCATCGCTGCACGTGCGGTAAGCCTATTCTTCACACCATTCTATTTGCCCATCGTAGGCATGCTTGTACTTTTCACCTTCAGTTTTATGAGCATCTTCCCTACTGCCTACAAATTGCAGGTACTGGCAATGGTCTATTTTTTCACGATTCTGATGCCAACCATATCCATTCGACTCTACCGCAAATACCAAGGATGGACACTCATCGAACTAGGCCAACGTGAACGGCGCATGGTGCCCTATGCTCTATCGATAGCCAGCTATTTCGCTTGTTACTATCTCTTCCTTCGGCTTCACATGCCACATTTCATCGGTTCCATCCTTTTGGCAGCACTCTGCGTACAGATGATATGTGCGCTTATCAATGTAGTATGGAAGATATCTACCCACTCGGCAGCAATCGGAGCCGTAGGCGGTGCACTATTTGCCTTTGCCGAATATCTGGCATTCAATCCCATATGGTGGCTCTGCCTGGTATTCCTTGTCGGAGGAATCGTGGGCACCTGTCGCATGATATTACGACAGCACTCTCTCGGACAGATAGTAGGAGGATTCTGGATTGGCTTCTTCGTAGCAGCCATCATCATTCTCTTCATCTGACGAATCACAATAGATTATAACATACAGACAACAACAACGTTTAACAACAACAAGACAAACTATACGATTATGAAACCAATTGTCAGCATCATCATGGGCAGCACAAGCGATTTGCCCGTTATGGAAAAAGCATGTAAACTACTCGACGAGATGCAAATTCCCTTTGAGGTCAATGCGCTGTCGGCACACCGTACCCCTGACGCAGTAGAGGCATTTGCCGCAGGGGCTAAGGAGCGCGGTCTGAAAGTGATTATCGCGGCTGCCGGAATGGCGGCTGCACTACCGGGCGTCATCGCAGCATCAACCACTCTCCCCGTTATCGGAGTGCCCATCAAAGGCATGCTCGACGGACTCGACGCCATGCTCTCCATCATACAGATGCCCCCAGGAATCCCTGTAGCAACAGTAGGTGTCAACGGTGCACAGAACGCAGCTATCTTAGCTGTAGAAATGCTTGCACTCTCCGATGAAGCCATTGCCAAGCGCTTGGCAGACTATAAGGCTGGACTGAAAGCCAAGATTGAGAAAGCCAACCGCGATTTGGCCGAAGTGAAATACGAATATAAAACCAACTGAAGCACTGCTTCAACAATCCATAAGAAGATGAGTTACAAACGAAGAGTATCATCCATTGCCCACGTAGGACAGCTCGGCATCGGAGGCGATAACCCTATCCGCATCCAGTCGATGGCCACCAAAGACACCAACGATACCGAAGGTTGCGTGGCACAAGCCAAACGCATCATCGATGCAGGAGGTGAGTTGGTGCGCTTCACTACACAGGGAACACGTGAAGCTGAGAATATGAAAAACATATCTCAACGGCTGAAAGCCGATGGCTATACAGCTCCATTGGTAGCTGATGTACATTTCACAGCCCGTGTAGCCGATGTAGCGGCATGCTACTGCGAGAAAGTTCGCATCAATCCCGGCAACTATGTTGACCCTGGCAGAGTCTTCAAACATCTCGAATATACCGATGCAGAATATGCCGATGAACTAAAAAAGATAGAAGCCAAGTTAGTGCCGTTCCTCAATATCTGTAAAGAGCACCATACTGCCGTACGCATAGGAGTAAACCATGGTTCGCTCAGCGATCGCATTATGTCGCGCTATGGCGACACTCCCGCAGGTATCGTAGAAAGTTGCATGGAGTTTCTGCGCATCTGTAAACGTGAGAACTTCAACGATGTGGTCATATCCATCAAAGCCAGCAATACTGTGGTCATGGTTACTACGGTACGCCTCTTGGTGGAAACCATGGACCATGAAGACATGCACTATCCACTGCATCTCGGTGTTACCGAAGCTGGAGAAGGCGAAGACGGACGCATCAAGAGTGCCGTAGGTATTGGTGCCTTGCTGACAGAGGGCATTGGCGACACCATCCGTGTATCACTCAGCGAAGAACCAGAATGTGAAATTCCTGTAGCACGCCAACTTGTAGATAACATCGAAACATGTGCTATTCTGCGTGAGAAAGCCGAGGCTTCCATCGCCGATGATACCATCACCATCACCTTGGATGATGAAGATTGGCAGACCATGCAACTCAAAGTCGCCATGGCAACAGGAGCCTTACTCATCGACCGTAAAGCTCATCAACTTGTCATCAACAATCCCCACTTCTCTGCAGAACGTCTCGTAGGTCTGGCAGATGCTATTCTGCAGGCTGCACGCATTAAGTTTACCAAGACAGAATACATCTCCTGTCCAGGTTGCGGACGCACACTCTACAATCTACAAGACACTATTGCCCGCATAAAGGCAGCAACCAGTCATCTGGTAGGACTAAAGATTGGCATCATGGGATGTATCGTCAACGGTCCTGGAGAAATGGCAGATGCCGATTATGGCTATGTGGGTGCAGGACGTGGAAAAATCTCACTCTACCGACAAAAAGAGTGTGTGGCAAAGAATATCCCTGAGGCTGAAGCCGTAGAACGCCTATTACAACTGATTGACGACGATCGAAAAAAACAATAATATAGATTATTCGCATGGTGTTGCAACAATCGGTAAAGCCTACCAACAATCCCTTTTTGCCGTTTGACAACAAGGGTTAAAGGGTACGGCAACATCTGTCAGATGACTTGCACACCACTTCTATACAAATTGACAAAGCCCTGCTTCCAGATATAGAAAGCAGGGCTTTGTCAGATATCAGTATCACTTATTCGGCAAAGGCAGCTTCCTCTGCTTCGGCAATAATCTCCTCACGGCTCTTGGCCCGTGGTGTTGCCGTAATATCATCAAGTGAAAAGTCCATATCATGACGGTCTGCCGACTGGTTATCATTAGCCGATACATTCTTCTGCTGTGATTTCTGTGGACGAGGAAAATCTCTTTCTGTAGTTTGAGGTTGCTCCACAATAAAATCACGCTGATCAGCTTCTGGATCAGGTACAGAGAGTATAGGTTCCTCCTCCATCTTTGTACGTTCCGTCTTTGCAGCAAACACGCTGTCTATGAATTGTGGCTCGCGACGCAAACGCTGTAGCGTATCCTTGCAGGCATTCTGCTGACTCTCTTTTTTACTATATCCTTTACCCGTACAACCCTCTACACCTTCAAGTATCACCTGATAGACAAAGACAGGACTGCTGTTCTCATCTTTCGTCTGTTCCACTTGTTTAAACTCCAGCCGCACACGGTTTTTCTGACTCCATTCCAGCAGTTTCGACTTGAAATTGACCTCCTTATAAGCCACTTTATCGATGTTGATAATCTGGTTGAGGATACGCTTCTGCATGAAACGCATGCAGGCTTCATAGCCGCGGTCGAGATAAATCGCACCGACAAGGGCCTCGAAAGCGTTTCCCCCCATGTAACTGTTATGAACTGTAGAGCGATCGGACGTAGTGATCAGCCGAGTGATACCCATCTCTTTGGCCAATCGTCCGAGTGTTTCGCGCTGTACGAGTTTAGAGCGAGTATTAGTAAGAAATCCCTCGCGCTTGCCTTCAAAATGACGAAATACGATATCGCCTACCACAGCATCAAGTATGGCATCACCCAAAAATTCGAGGCGCTCATTATTCAAAGGACGTCCTTTCTCATTTCGGCGACGCAGACTCTTGTGTAGAAGAGCCTGCTTATAGAGCTGTATGTTGCGAGGATAAAATCCGAGAATTTTGTATAAAGAAGAATAAAGCTCCTTCTCCTTGCGGAAAGGGAGCCTTATTCTATCTATGAAATTATAATTATTCAGCATACTTCTTGAACACTACACAAGCGTTGTGACCACCAAAACCGAAGGTATTGCTCAGTCCAGCACGCACTTCGCGCTTCTGTGCTTTGTTGAAGGTGAAGTTGAGGTTGTAGTCAATCTCTTCATCGTTATCGCCTTCCTCATGGTTGATTGTGGGAGGAACGATGTCGTTCTTGACAGCCAATACGGTAGCCATAGCCTCTACAGCACCTGCTGCACCAAGGAGGTGACCAGTCATCGACTTGGTACTGCTGATGTTGAGCTTATAAGCAGCATCGCCAAACACTTCCTTGATAGCCTTGGCTTCAGAGATATCACCTACGTGGGTAGATGTGCCGTGTACGTTGATATAATCGATATCTTCAGGATTCAAGCCAGCATCCTCCAATGCGTTACGCATCACGAGGCATGCACCGAGACCCTCTGGATGAGAGGCGGTGATGTGGTGAGCATCGGCGCTCATTCCTGCACCAACCATTTCTGCATAAATCTTAGCACCACGTGCCTTAGCATGCTCAAGCTCTTCGAGAATCAAGCAACCAGCACCTTCAGCCATGATGAATCCATCGCGACTTGCGCTGAAAGGACGACTTGCCTTTTCTGGTTCATCGTTGCGAGTTGACAGAGCGTGCATCGCATTGAAACCTCCAACACCTGTTGCACAGATAGCAGCCTCAGCACCACCACTTACAATAATGTTGGCCTTGCCCAAACGGATAAGGTTGAAAGCATCAGCCAATGCATTGCTTGAAGAAGCACAAGCCGAAGCAGTGATATAGTTGGGTCCGTGGAAACCGTACATGATAGAAATCTGTCCAGCAGCAATATCGGCAATCATCTTCGGAATGAAGAATGGATTGAATTTAGGACCATCAGCCTCGTGAACACCATAGTATTTCACTTCATCCTCGAAGGTCTTAATACCACCAATACCTACTCCATAAACAACGCCAATGCGGTTTTTGTCTTCGGCATCAAGGTCCATTGCACTGTCTTCCACAGCCTGTTTGGCAGCAATAAGAGCCAGCTGTGTGTAACGATCCATCTTACGAGCCTCTTTACGATCAAGATAATCATTGATGTTAAGGTTCTTCACTTCGCACGCAAACTTAGTTTTGAAGTTTGTGGTATCGAAGCTGGTAATGGGGGCTGCGCCACTCTTTCCGGCCAGCATGTTCTGCCAGGTCTCCTCAGAAGTGTTGCCCAGTGGCGTGACGGCACCGAGTCCAGTCACTACTACTCTTTTCAATTCCATATTTTACATTTGGTTGTCTTAGTGATGTCCTATTACTGAATGGGTGTTGAACATTGGCCACCAAAAGGTACGCCAACACCCAACACCCAAAAGTCCATCACAGATGTGATTTATTTTTTGTTCTCCTCGATGTATGCGATAGCATCACCTACAGTGCCAATCTTCTCAGCCTTGTCGTCGGGGATAGAGATACCGAACTCTTTCTCAAATTCCATGATGAGCTCAACGGTATCCAAAGAATCAGCGCCGAGGTCGTTGGTGAAACTTGCTTCGGGCTTTACTTCTGCCTCGTCAACACCGAGCTTGTCAACGATGATTTCCTTTACTTTGCTTTCAATTTCTGACATAATGTTCTTTTTAAAATAAGTTTATAATGTATTCTCTTTTTGTGTGCTTACTAACCCATAGGGCGCTTAGCGGTTGCAAAGTAACTAATTTTTATTGAGTTACGCAAATAATTTCGGTAAAAAAGCGTTTTTCTTTGCACAAACACCCATAATCTGTGCACTTTTTAGGCCTTTTTCTGCATATTTTTTCAGATTTTTTCACGTCTAAGTGGGTAATTATTGCGCAAAGATTCAAACAGCGAGGGGTCGTTTTTAAGTTTTTCGCTATCCTTGATGGGGTTGTAAAGCTGTAAAGGATCACCTGTGAAATGAAAACCGTCAGGTAGTGACGGAGGATCTATACGACCGGGATTGGGCAAATGGAAATGATGGCAAAGAGCTTCAATTACCATGTTATCGGCATTAGTCTTGCCATCTGCAGAGTAGCCTGCAATATGTGGAGTGGCAATAAATGCCTGTTTCAGGAGTTGGAGATTGATATCAGGTTCACCCTCCCATACATCGATAACCGCATCGCGCACTCGCTTTTCACACAATGCTGTCAACAGAGCGTTATTATCAACCACAGGCCCACGACTTGTATTAATTATATAAGGTACGCGCGAGAGCCTTTGGAAGAACGCTTCATCTGCCATATGCCATGTAGCATAACATCCTTCGCGGGTGAGTGGCACATGGAAAGTGATGACATCTGCCTCCCGCTCTATCACGTCTAACGACACATAGTCTGAGGAGCCCACTGGCGGATCGCATACCAAGACACGCATACCCATGCGCTCAGCTACGTTCTTCACTTTCTGTCCCACATGTCCACATCCCACAATACCGATAGTCGCTCCATCGAGTTGAAGTCCTTTCTGTTGTTGAAGCAGGAGGAGCGCCGATTCGAGATATTGTGCCACCGAGGCAGCATTACATCCTGGACAACTGGTCCATGTTATGCCTGCACGCTCCATATAATCAACATCGATATGGTCGAATCCAATAGTTGCAGTGGCAACAAAAGTCACTTTCGAGCCAGCCAACAGTTTTTCATCGCATCGTGTGCGAGTTCTTACAATAAGGGCATCGGCGTCTTTCACGTCGGCAGGCGCTATTTTTGCTCCAGGAATAGCCACCACTTGGTCGGCCAGCATCTGGAGTTTCTCGCGGATATAGGGTATTTTATCGTCAACTACTATTTTCATAATTGGATGCAAAGATAATGAATCGGGATGGAATAGAGAAAGAAAACGAGCTTTTCTTTTGTATTTCACTCACTTATTCGTACCTTTGCACCAAACAAAAAAAATATAGACTATGACATTTACTGAAAAAGCTAACCAAATCTTCAAGCAAGCTATTCGTGACTATCACTTGAAAGATCATGTGGACACGCCCATTTCTAATCCTTACGAGCGCGACTCTATTGAGTATAGCCTGTATCTGAAATGCTGGATTGATACCGTACAGTGGCATCTGGAAGATATCATCCGCGATCCACACATCGACCCAACAGAGGCACTGGCACTGAAGCGTCGCATCGACCACAGCAATCAGGACCGCACCGATTTGGTAGAGGAAATCGATTCTTACTTCCGTAAGTTGTATAGTGACATCAAGCCTTTGGCCGACGCACGACTGAACACAGAGAGTCCAGCATGGGCCATTGACCGTCTTTCCATTCTTGCTTTGAAGATCTGGCACATGCAAGAACAGACCGAGCGCAAGGATGCTGACGCTGCCCATGTAGAGAAGTGTCAAGCCAAACTGCAGGTTCTTCTTGAACAGCAGGTGGATCTCAGCACAGCCATCGACCAGTTGCTCGAAGACATTGAGCAGGGTCGCAAGTACATGAAGGTATATCGCCAGATGAAGATGTACAACGATCCTTCTACCAACCCTATTCTCTACAAGAAATAATTCAATCGGTGAAAAAGGAACATCTTCTCGTCATCCGATTCTCTGCATTAGGCGATGTGGCAATGACAGTGCCCGTCGTCTATGCATTGGCACAGCAGTATTCTGATGTGCGCATTACGGTATTGAGCCGTAACTTCGCACGTCCTTTATTTGAAGATCTGCTACCCAACATCAATTTTATGGAGGCAGACCTCAAACGCGAATACCACGGTATCACTGGTTTGAACAGTCTCTACCGCCGTTTGGTGGCCAAACAGTTTACGGCCATTGCCGACCTTCACAGCGTACTGAGGTCAAGTTATCTGCGCATGCGCTTCAATCTGGATCACTATAAAGTGGCACACATTGACAAACATCGCAAAGATCGCCGTCGCATCACCTCTTCGAGCAATAAGCAACTGATTCAGTTGCCCACCTCATTCCAGAACTATGCTGATGTATTCGCTCGCTTGGGCTATCCCGTCAACGTACAGTTCCGCTCCATTTTTTCAGAAGATGGTGGTGACATGAATCTTTTGCCAGAGAGTCTTCCCCGTCCTACAGTCGGTCAACCGTGTATCGGCATTGCACCTTTTGCCGCACACGAAGGCAAGATCTATCCTGTGCGATTGATGGAACAGGTAGTAGAGCAATTACTTGCCAAACATCCTGATGCTCGCATCTATTTATTTGGCAAAGGCCAGCGCGAAGACGAAACATTTCCGAAATGGTGTGCTGCCCACCCCCAGTGTGTGTATGTAAGCCAACATTTGAATAATCTGCGCGATGAGCTCATCTTGATGAGCCACCTCCAAGTGATGGTATCCATGGATTCTGCCAATATGCACTTGGCATCGCTGGTAGCCACACCCGTAGTAAGCGTATGGGGCGCCACTCATCCTTTTACAGGTTTTATGGGTTGGAATCAGAGCCCAGAGAATGCCATCCAGATACCGTTGGAGTGCCGTCCATGCAGCATCTACGGTCAGAAACCATGCTTACGAGGTGACTATGCTTGCATGCGCAATATCGCACCAGAGCAGATTGTCAATCGCGTAGAACTGATTCTGAACAAGCATTAACCCCCGTTTACGGATGGTTCTGCCTGCAATTTCCGTGTAGCACTATCCGCCAATGGCTTTTCCCGATATGGGAAAAACCACGAAACACTATAATTTTTCATAAAAAATAATGCGGTATCAGAAAATATGTGTACCTTTGCGCCGATTTTAAAACAGATACATTAATAATATTATAAAGACAAAGAAATGGATAAAGTAAGTTACGCTATGGGCATCGGTATCGGCATGCAGCTGAAGCAGATGGGTGCCACAGATATGAACGTTGACGACTTTGCAGCAGCCATCAAGGACGTGCTTGCAGGCAACGAACTGAAGGTACCAAACCACGAAGCGCAGCAAATTGTGCAAGACTACTTCATGGCACAAGAGAAGAAACTCAACGAACAGCGCGCCGCACAAGGCAAGATAGCCAAAGAAGCTGGTGAGAAATATCTGGCAGAAAACGCGAAGAAAGACGGTGTGGTTACACTGCCCAGCGGTCTGCAATATCAAGTTATCAAGGAAGGTAACGGCAAAAAGCCATCTGCCAAAGACACAGTACGCTGCCACTATGAGGGATTCCTCATCGATGGCACAGTTTTCGACTCATCAGTACAGCGTGGCGAACCCGCAGAATTCGGTTTGCAGCAGGTAATTGCCGGATGGACCGAAGGTCTGCAGCTGATGCAGGAAGGAGCTAAATACCGCTTCTTCATACCTTATATGCTGGGATATGGTGAAAGCGGAGCAGCAGGTGCTATTCCCCCATTTGCAGCACTTATTTTCGATGTAGAGCTCATCAAGGTGCTCTAAACCAAACAGAAAAGATTCAAACATTAGTAATACAATGAAGAAATTTACCATTGCAGCATTCGCTGTAGCCGCAGTAGCCATGCTTTCTTGCGGCAATGCCGCTCCCAAGGCTAACCTGAAGAGCGACGTAGACACACTGAGCTACGCCATCGGTATGGCACAGACTCAGGGTCTGAAAGATTATCTCGTAACACGTCTTGACGTGGATACCGCCTATCTGGACGAGTTTATCAAAGGTTTGAACGAAGGAGCCAATGCCGGCGACGACAAGAAGAAAGCCGCTTACTACGCAGGTATTCAGATTGGCCAGCAGATTTCAAACCAGATGATGAAGGGTATCAACCACGAGCTTTTCGGTGAGGATTCTACCAAGACCATCTCTCTGAAGAACTTCATGGCAGGTTTCATCAGCGGAACAACTGGTAAGGGTGGTCTCATGAGCATCGACTCAGCACAGATGGTTGCTCAAAAGATGATGCAGAGCATCAAGGCCAAGACCATGGAAAAAGCCTACGGTCCTAACAAGGCTGCTGGTGAGAAATTCCTTGCAGCCAATGCCAAGAAGGAAGGTGTGAAAACTCTTCCCGGTGGTGTACAGTATAAGGTTATCAAGGTAGGAACCGGTAAGATTCCTACTGACACCTCAATGGTAAAGGTCAACTACGAGGGTCGCACCATCGACGGCAAGGTATTCGACAGCTCATACAAGCGCAACATGCCCGCTGATTTCCGTTGCAACCAGGTTATCAAAGGTTGGACAACCGCTCTGACCCACATGCCCGCAGGTTCTGTATGGGAGGTTTACATTCCTCAGGATCAGGCTTACGGTGAGCGCCAGCAGGGTGAAGACATCAAGCCCTTCTCAGCACTCGTCTTCAAAATCGAGCTTCTCGAAGTGAAATAATCACCAGGGGAAACACCCCAACACAATAGTGTATATCGGTATCAAGGTCGATGAATCTGGCCATGATACCGATATTTTGTCTAAAAAAACATAAATTATCAAGCAAAGTGTTGCCTGTTTCAACAATAATAACTACTTTTGCTTACAAATAGTAAAATATCTAAAACCATATAAATATGGCAGCAAACGACAAGATTGATAATCTCGACAAAAAGATTCTGAATATTCTATCTAAAAATGCCCGAATACCCTTCAAGGATGTTGCGGCAGAGTGTAACGTATCACGTGCAGCTATCCACCAGCGCGTCCAGCACCTCATAGAGGGTCACGTCATCATGGGTAGCGGTTTCGACGTTAATCCCAAAAGTCTGGGATACACCACCTGTACCTACGTAGGAATCACCTTGGAACGTGGTTCGATGTATAAAGACGTAGTGGAAAGAATACAGCATATCCCAGAAATCGTGGAATGTCACTTCACCACAGGTCCATACACCATGCTCGTAAAGCTCTATGCCCGCGACAACGAACAACTCATGCAGTTGCTCAACGGACAACTGCAAGACATCCCCGGTGTAGTGGCTACAGAGACTCTGATATCGCTCGAACAAAGCATCAAGCGTGAGATTCCTATCGGACCTAACGAATAATCATCTATCAACACTGCGTATGAACCGTTTTGACTGGCAAGCACAGCTGGCCAAATGCCATGCGTCGTTTCCTGCAGCAACGCACAAACCTGTCATTGCCATCACGGGAAACTATGGCGAAGGAAACTGCAAGCTCGCTCAAACCTATTATAAATCGGTGGAAGATGCTGGTGGCGTGCCTATCATCATGCCTCCCTCTGCACAGACCGATACTATCATCAATACGCTTGAACATATTGATGGGCTCCTCATCAGCGGTGGCTCCGACTTCAATCCGCTGTTTGCAGGCGAGCAACCTGTTGTCAAGCTTGGAGGCATCAATGCCGAGCGCGACCTTGCCGAACTGCTCACTATACGGTTAGCCTACGATCGGCAGATTCCTATGTTAGCCATTTGTCGCGGCATTCAAGCATTGGCTATGGCCCTTGATGGCCATGTTGAACAGGATATCAGCCACAGAGCACAGGTAAAACACAATCAGGACGCAGACCGTTCAGAGCCCACCCACTCCGTAAAGATAGAGCCCGACTCTATTCTCGGTAGTCTCTATGCCGATACGCTCAAGGACAACGACGGCATACTCTACGTCAACTCATTTCATCACCAAGCAGTAGATCACTGCGGACCACGTTTCCGCACCACAGCAGAATCTGCCGACGGTATCATCGAAGCCATAGAAAGCCGTGAGTACAAGAGTATCATTGGTGTACAATGGCATCCAGAGTGTTTGGTCGATGGAGCGCCACTTTTCCAATGGTTAGTGAAGGAGTCAGAACATTTCTACCAAGCCTGCAAGCTCCATGAACGCATCATCACCCTCGATACGCATTGCGACACACCGATGTTCTTCCCTCAAGGCGTAGATTTCGGCAGTCGCGACAAGAAGATATTGGTAGATCTCCACAAGATGACCGAAGGTCATCAGGATGCCACTATCATGGTGGCTTATCTGCCACAACCCAAACCCGGCGAGGACTTCCCATCAATTGTTGATTTCGATGTGAAGAATCCTACGGAATATGCAGACCTCATCTTCGACAAGATAGAAACCATGGTGGCCAACAATAAGTCCTACCTCAGCATTGCACGGACGCCTGCCGACCTCTATGCCAATAAAAAGAAGGGACTGAAGAGCATCATGCTGGGCATAGAAAATGGCTTAGCCATCAATGGCGATCTACGCAAGCTGCGCCATTTTGCAGAGCGCGGCATCGTCTATATGACCCTCTGCCATAATGGTGACAACGACATCTGCGACTCAGCACGCGGTTGCAATACCCATGGCGGTGTGAGCGACTTCGGCCAACAGGTCATTAGGAAGATGAACAAACTGGGCATCATGGTAGATATGAGTCATGCTGGCGAGCGCAGTTTCTACGATGCACTCGACATCAGCCAACAGCCCATTGTGTGTAGCCACTCCAGCTGTAGATCCCTTTGCGACCATCCTCGCAATCTCACCGACGACCAGATGCGACAACTGGCTGCTAAGGGTGGTGTGATGCAAGTGACACTCTATAATGGTTTCCTCTGCAAAGATGGCGAGGCTACAGTACTTGATGCACTGGCACATCTCGACCACGCTATCAATATTATGGGTATCGACCATGTCGGTTTAGGCTCTGATTTCGATGGCGATGGAGGCATTCGCGGACTCTCCTGCTCATCGGAAATGATCAATTTCACCCGACATCTCATGGCCAAACGCTATTCCGAACGCGACATCCAAAAGATTTGGGGACGCAATTTCCTGCGTATCATGAAACAGGTGCAAAGCGCCAAATCGTAGAAATCATTATCATATAGACTACAGACTACAAACAGAAAAATGACGAAACACCACATACTCAACATCGCCATGCTATGGGCTGCAATAGCCACCATCATGGCTTGCGGTACTACCAACAAACAACCTGCAACAGAGGAAAAACCTGTCAATGTCGAATTTCATGCTGATTCTGCCTATGCTTTCTGTGCTGCACAATGTGCCTTTGGACCTCGCACAATGAATAGCGAGGCGCATGAGAAATGCGGCAAATGGATTGCTTCACAGTTTCAGAAATACGGTTGCAGCATTGAACTTCAGTGTGCAGATCTCAAGGGATTCGACGGCACAATACTCAAAAGCACCAACATCATCGCCTCTATGCCCAAACGTGGCACTGATGAAACACGCATCATGATATGTGCACACTGGGACAGTCGCCCATGGGCAGATAATGATCCAGACTCTGCCAACTGGCACAAACCCGTCATGGCAGCCAACGATGGCGCATCGGGAGTGGCTGTCATGCTCGAACTGGCACGCCTGCTTCAGCACAACGACTCACTACCTGTAAGCATCGACTTTGTCTGCTTCGATGCCGAAGACTGGGGTGTACCACAGTGGAGCGATGCCGCAGACGATGGCGACTCATGGGCATTGGGCGCACAACACTGGGCCAAGAACTATGCCGCAAGCGGTTCTAATAAGTATCGCTATGCCATTTTGCTCGATATGGTGGGTGGTCAGGGTGCCCGTTTCTACCACGAAGGCTTCTCACTGCAACATGCCGGACGCCTCGTTGACCGCATCTGGAGTGCTGCAAGTGCCGCAGGCTATAGCAGTTTCTTCCCTATGGAGGCAGGCGGCTATGTGACCGACGACCACATACCAGTGAATGAAGTGGCCCATGTCCCCTGTGTAGATATTATCAACCACTATCCCGATTGCCAACAAAGTTCCTTTGGACCGACGTGGCACACCGTCAGTGACGATATGCAACATATCGACAAGAACACGCTGAAAGCCGTAGGCCAGACCCTGCTGCAAGTGGTTTTCAACGACAAATAATCACAAGGTAGGTCAATGGGGGTTACTGTATTGCCAGACTATGAACCATTGCTCCATCCAATAAAACCCATTGCGATTGCTTGAGAACAAGTAACGCCGACGCCCAAGAAGGCATCACGCGGCAACACATATATTTTAGTTTTTCATTTTTTATCGAACACCGAACACCACTATAACGTAATTCATTATCGGATATAACTTTATAGTGGTGTTCGATGATGATAAGTTTAGGTTATCAAACACCTGTCAAACACCTACGGAACACATCAGAGTTGACCAGCTTCCACCATCAGCACGACTCGTTCGGTGAGTCTATCCACACCTTCCGGATCGTATTCTTTCTTCAAACTGGCGCCGAACGCCCATGCAAAAGCCTGATAGAATCCAGCACGCACAGGTCCGAGAAAGGCTTGAATCATATTGTAGGAAGATGAATGACTCTCGCGATAGATGAGTTTGATGAGGAGTTTTCCCTGTGAATACGTCAGTTTTTTCATCTTCGGCTGATACTCTTTCCAGATGCTTTTCTCTACGCGTTTCATGTGTTCCTCCTTCGATTTCTTGTCAGGCAATGTTTCCAGAAACTCCGCAGTCTCCATCATAATGGTGCGCGCCTCCTTGGCAATAGGCAGTACGCGCTTCACATTGCGCACCAATCTATTAAACGCCATCTGCTGTTTCTTGCTACTGAAGGAGATGGGGGGATAAACATAGACGTTGTTCATCTCCATATACTGGATGCTGTCGCCGCCTTCCAGCACCTTTCCAACCTTGACCATCGGCATGAACGTAGGGCCAAACGGATTGTCGTCGGCCTTACTCTCGTTGGCAGGGTCAGTCTGTTGTGCATAGAGTGACAATGTCATAACGGCCATTAGCGACACCATCAGACCTCGAAGCATATCAGTTTTAAGGTATTGCAGCATGATGGTTTATTTCCAAAACAACTTGTCCATCAGCAAATAACGCTGTTGCATCGCCTCATCGGTCTTAACAAAAGTATGCACGTCAATCTGCAATACGGGTGGAACAGTTTTGCCGTTGACTGCCGGCCAATTCACCAAACCGAGTCCGTTGGGGTTTCCTGTCTTCACAAAATTAGCGTAATAGTTGCTGAACACATCAGAGATCATATAGTCATCGGGCTGCCAGTCATAGACTCTGTTTGTGGGCAACGTACCCATGGCATACTCAATATCGGCAGAATGTACCGCTCCTTTGTCTTGTGACACTGCGGGTTCACCATCTTTTGCATCTAGTATTCCACCAGCCAGTCCTGCCACTTTCCCCTTGACAGCCATTGCTGGGCGCGGATGGCAGTAGCGATAGCGATAAACTGGTTGTCCACTGGTCAACTGGTGCATGTGTCCCCACTTCCATGTGGAATAGTCGAGGAATAAATCAGAAGCCAAGTCAGTGCCCGGCTGTCCTGTCACATCGTTAGCAGTATAGATGCCATATAGACGGAACAGTTGGTCGGTGGCATCGCCAAACTTCTGACGTGCAGCTTCTTTCAAAACCTCTACAGAGGCTGGCTGACCAGCCAGAATCGCTTGAGGCGACATCTCTTGATTGTTTCCACCAATGAGCAAGGGAATGTGCAACTGCTTTCCATCGGCATAAGTCTGTGTGGGTTGTTCTGTGAAGAAATAGCCATCGATGCAGTATTTCGGTACGTTTCTCACGTTGGCACGCTTCATGAGTTCTTCTGCCGGCATGGCACGCAACTGTTTAATAGTCTTACAACCCAGCGCTTTTGCTATTTCTACGCCAGCTGTCTCAGCTTCTTTGAGTGTAGCAACAGCGTTGAATCCCATGACAGAGCCGCTTGATCCGATGGCTTGTGCTATCAGTCCTTGACACAGTGGCGATGCCATCAAGGCACTTACCGACATTGACCCAGCCGATTCGCCTGCTATCGTGATGCGTTCGGGATCGCCACCAAAGTCTGCAATATGTGTTTTCACCCATTGAATGGCAGCCACTTGATCCATGAATCCATAGTTTCCCGAACCTTTATAGGCTGTTTCTTTCGACAGTTGCGGATGAGAGAAGAAACCGAAGATGCCTTCACGATAATTGGCAGTAATAGCGATTATGCCCTTTCGCGCCATGCTCTCTCCGGCATATCTGGGTTCGCTACCGCTTCCAGCCATGAGTCCTCCACCGTTGAAATAGATGAGCACAGGTAGTTTCTCCTTCATCGTCTGAGCAGGAGTCCATATATTCAGATAGAGACAGTCTTCGCTGTTTTCCTTCGTACCGAAGTTCATGTCGCCAAATATATTCTCTTGCATGGGGTTAGGCCCAAAGTCTTTAGCACTACGCACACCCTCCCATGCTACAACGGGCTGTGGTGCTTTCCATCGCAGATCGCCCACTGGCGGTGCAGCAAATGGTACTCCGAGAAACACTTTCACACCAGAACGCTCCATTCCTTCAAGCGTTCCATCAGTTGTTTTCACCTGTGGGTTGCCTTGTGCCATCATTCCGATGGTGCAGAAGCAAGCAGCCATCATCATCAGCATCTTGTTCATCTGTCGTTTCGTTTTAAATTTGTTTCTATTCTATAGATTATCGGAAAAGGTAATTCAATTCCTTCTTCACGATGTTGCAAAGGTACGATTAAGTGAGCGAAAAGCAAAAGAAAAACTCGTTTTTATTATGTTTTTCCGAACGGGAGTACCTTGGTGATGCAATCACAAAGGTACGATTAAGTGAGCGAAAAGCAAAAGAAAAAACCATTTTTATTATGCTTTTCCGAACGGGAGTACCTAAGATGAGAAGCATCAAAGGTACGATTAAGTGAGCGAAAAGCAAAAGAAATTCTATTTTTTCTTATTTCTTCTCTTACGTGAGTCGCTTTACAAGGTCATCATAAAGATAGTGCTACACCTCTTAAATAAAAGAAAAACGGGGTTTTTCTTTGTATTTCGGTCGGTTTGCACTACCTTTGCAGTAATATTATATAAATAAGGAGAAAACAAAAAATACGAAAATATGGAATACAATTTTAGAGACATCGAACAGAAGTGGCAGAAGCGCTGGGTAGAGATGAAAACCTACCGCGTGACAGAAGACCCTACAAAAAAGAAATTCTACGTGCTCAACATGTTCCCCTACCCCTCTGGAGCCGGACTCCATGTGGGTCACCCATTGGGCTATATTGCCAGCGACATCTACGCTCGCTATAAGCGCCAGCAGGGCTACAACGTGTTGAATCCGATGGGATACGATGCCTATGGACTCCCCGCAGAGCAGTATGCCATACAAACCGGACAGCATCCAGAGAAGACTACTACAGAGAATATTGCGCGCTACAGACAGCAGTTGGACAAGATTGGATTTTCCTTCGACTGGGAACGCGAGGTGCGCACTTGCGATCCTATCTACTATAAATGGACACAATGGGCATTCCAACGCATGTTCAAATCATACTACAGCACTTCTTCACACAAAGCACAGCCTACCATCAAACTGATAGAACACTTCGAACTGATGGGTTCTAAAGACTGTGGTGCACTGGGAACAGAGAAATTGGACTTCACAGCTTCCGACTGGGCATCGTACTCTGAGAAGAAAAAGCAAGAAGTGTTGATGAACTACCGCATAGCCTATCTTGCCGACACCATGGTCAACTGGTGTCCTCAACTCGGCACGGTACTTGCCAACGATGAGGTAGTGGATGGTGTCAGCGTACGCGGTGGCTACCCTGTAGTGCAGAAGAAGATGCGCCAGTGGTGTCTGCGCGTATCTGCATACGCCCAGCGTTTGCTCGACGGACTCGACACTATAGACTGGACCGACTCTTTGAAAGAGACTCAGCGCAACTGGATTGGACGCTCCGAGGGTACCGAAGTAGAGTTCAATGTGGCCGATTCCGACAAGCACTTCACCATCTTCACCACTCGTGCCGATACCATGTTTGGTGTAACCTTCATGGTTCTTGCTCCTGAATCAGATCTCGTTGCCGAACTCACCACCGATGCTCAGAAAGCCGACGTAAGCGACTATATCGCCTATGTGAAGAAGCGTACTGAGCGTGACCGTATTTCCGACAAAAAAGTGACAGGTGTTTTCTCTGGTTCATACGCTATCAATCCATTCACAGACGAAAAGATTCCCATCTGGATTTCAGAGTATGTTTTGGCCGGATACGGCACTGGTGCCATCATGGCAGTACCTGCACACGACTCGCGCGACTATGCTTTTGCCAAGCATTTCAACCTTCCCATCATCCCACTGATAGAAGGCGCCGATGTTTCTGAAGAGAGCTACGATGCCAAAGAAGGCATTGTCTGCAACTCTGCTTCAGCAAAGTTCAGCCTCAACGGATTGACCGTGAAGGAGGCCATTGCCGCCACCAAGAAATATGTGGAAGCCAACGGACTGGGCCGCGTCAAGGTGAATTACCGTCTGCGCGATGCCATCTTCAGTCGTCAGCGCTATTGGGGCGAGCCATTCCCCGTATATTACAAGGACAATATGCCCTATATGATTCCGAAGGAATGTCTGCCTTTGGAATTGCCTGAAATAGACGAATACAAGCCAACAGAGTCTGGCGAGCCCCCATTGGGCCGTGCCAAGTTGTGGGCGTGGGATACCAAGACCAACCAAGTAGTAGATAAGAGTCTGATAGACCATAAGAGCGTATTCCCTCTCGAACTCAATACCATGCCCGGATTCGCAGGTTCTTCTGCCTACTATCTGCGCTATATGGATCCTAAGAACGAGAAAGCCCTCGTAAGTAAAGAGGCTGATGAATACTGGCGCAACGTAGATCTCTATGTTGGCGGTACTGAGCATGCCACCGGTCACCTTATCTATTCACGCTTCTGGAACAAGTTCTTGTTTGATTCAGGCTACAGCTGCGAGGACGAACCATTCAAGAAACTGGTAAACCAAGGCATGATACAGGGTCGCAGCAACTTTGTATATCGCATCAACGACGAGGGCGCAGACAAGGGCAAGTTTGTCAGTCTGAACCTCAAAGGCAGTTACAAGGATGTAACTCCCATACACGTTGACGTGAATATCGTCAGCAACGACGTGCTCGACCAAGATGCTTTCCGCGCTTGGCGACCAGAGTATGAGCATGCAGAATTTATCCTTGAAGACGGAAAATACATCTGTGGTTGGGCGATTGAAAAGATGTCTAAGTCGATGTTCAACGTGGTCAACCCCGATATGATTGTTGAGCGCTACGGTGCCGACACCTTGCGTCTATACGAAATGTTCCTTGGTCCGGTAGAACAGTCTAAGCCTTGGGACACCAACGGAATAGACGGTTGTCACCGCTTCTTGAAGAAGTTCTGGGCTTTGTTCTATGGCAATAGCCGCGACAACGCCGATGGCAAACTGCTCGTTGACGATGCTGAGCCCACAAAAGCCCAGTTGAAGAGTGTCCACAAACTGATTAAGAAGGTGTCACAAGACATCGAGGAATTCTCTTACAACACGTCTATCTCTGCCTTTATGATTTGCGTTGGCGAGATGGCACAGTTGAAGTGTCACAACCGCGAACTTCTCCGCACCCTCGTTACACTATTGTCACCCTTCGCACCCCATATCAGCGAAGAACTTTGGGAGGCTTTGGGCGAGACCGGCAGCGTTTGCGATGCCCCATGGCCCACATGGAATGAAGAGTTCTTGGTAGAAGATACCGTAAAACTTGGTGTTGCTTTCAACGGTAAAACACGTTTCGACATGGAGTTTGCTGCCAATGCTGACAACAAAACCATCGAAGAAGCCGTGATGGCAGATCCTCGCTCACCGAAGTATATCGACGGCAAGCAAGTGGTCAAAGTCATCATAGTGCCCAAACGCATGGTAAACATCGTTTGCAAATAAATATCAAATACGGCATATGACTATCAATCACAAAATGCTGTGGAACGAGATGAAGGACTATTTCTTCATCACCGTTGGCCTACTGCTATATACCATTTCGTTCACCGTATTCCTCATGCCTTATGAGATTGTAGGTGGCGGAGTGACTGGCTTGTCGGCCATTATCTACTATGCTACCGGTTTCCGTTTGGAAAACACCTATATCATTATCAACGGCATTCTGCTGATTGTCGCGTTGAAGGTATTGGGCTTCAAGTTTCTAATGAAGACCATCTATGCCATCGTTACGCTCTATTTCATGCTGAAGTTTGCCCAAGACATCTTGCCCAAACAGCCCAACGGCCTGCCCATCAAGTTGCTGGGCGAAGGGCAGGACTTCATGTCGATGGTTATAGGATGTATGTTTGGCGGCATTGCCCTTGCCACCGTATTCTCCAACAACGGTTCTACGGGTGGTACCGATATTATTGCAGCATCTATCAATAAGTATCACAACGTATCGTTGGGTACTGTACTGATAGCCGCCGACTTCTGTATCATCGGTTCGTGTATGTTCTTCCCACAGTTTGGCACCTATATCGAGCGCGCCCACAAGGTAGTGTTTGGTTTCTGTGTGATGACGATGGAGAACTTTGTGCTCGACTATGTGATGAATGCACGAAGGGAGTCTGTGCAGTTTATGATATTCTCTCGCAAGTGGCAGGAGATTGCCAATGCCATCGGAACACAGATGGACCATGGTGTAACCATCCTCGATGGCCATGGTTGGTACACTGGTAAGGAACTCCGCGTATTGTGTATTTTGGCCAAAAAGAATGAGAGCGTCAACATCTTCCGCCTCATCAAGATGATCGACCCCAACGCCTTTGTAAGCCAAAGTGCCGTTATCGGTGTCTATGGCGAAGGCTTTGACGAGATGAAAGTAAAAGTCAAAAAAATCAAAAAGGCGGTGGAAGAAATCCCTAAGGAATGATGCCGCCACAAACTATAACGATGAAAATTGTATTTGCAACCAATAACCAACATAAGTTGGAAGAGATTCGCAGCATCCTTGGAAACCGTTTCGAGGTGGTGTCGTTAGCCGATATCGGCTGCCACGAGGATATTCCCGAAACGGGCAAGACCCTTGAGGAGAATGCCCTGCAGAAGGCTCAGTATGTGTATGACCACTATCATGTGAGCTGTTTTGCCGACGATACTGGTCTCGAAGTAGAGGCTCTCAACGGTGCACCGGGTGTTTATAGCGCACGCTATGCTGGTGGCGAAGGCCACGACTCGGAGGCCAATATGCAGAAGCTGCTTGCCGAACTGGCAGGAAAAGACAATCGCCAAGCACGCTTCCGCACCGTCATTGCGCTGATAGAGCGACGCGATGTGTGCCCCTGCGGTTGCACTGCTGTGAAGAAAGTGACCGAGTTTGAAGGCATTGTCAACGGCACCATCACCCACGAGAAGCACGGCAGTGAAGGCTTCGGCTACGACCCCGTGTTCCAACCCGAAGGTTACGACCACACCTTTGCAGAGCTCGGAGTGGATGTCAAAAACACTATCAGCCACCGTGCACGTGCCACTCAGAAGTTGGCCGACTATCTGCATGCAACTCTTGGAAAATAAGTTATAAGAAAAATGATACTATCCCCACGTCAGACAGCATCATGGCTCATGTCCCACGACATTAGCTTTGGTGCTGTCTGTCGTTGTGTATGTACCCTGCTATGCTGGTTTGCCATGACGACAGTCCATGCCCAGCCCGGCACCTGGCAGTATTATTTAGCCTATGGCGAACCGCAACAAATCGAGAAAGCGGGACAAGGACTCTTCGTCAAAGCAAGTGGCAATCTCTACCACTACAACCTCAACGACCAGTCGGTCACTACTTTCGACCGATCCAATGGTCTGAATGGCGGTCAGCTATCCCATATCAAATGGTGTAGCGAAGCCCATCGCCTCATCGCCATTTATACCAATGCCAATATCGACCTCATCACTCCTGAGGGTGAAGTGACCAATATGCCCGACCTCTATATGGCAACGATGGCAGGCAGCAAGAAGGTTCACCGCATTGTTACCGACGGTAGCATCGCCTACCTCTGTGTGGGTTCCAGCATTGTGAAGATTGATGTGGCGAATGCCCATGTGGTAGAAACTTACACCTTAGGCAGCGATGTTTGGAATGTGATGCCGGTTGACGGCAACCTCTATGCCAATACCGCAGCGAGCGGCGTGATGGTTGGGCGGATGTCCGACAACCTCATCAATCCTGCCAACTGGCACTCGACAAGCCATTTCCCTGAATCCATTTACGATGCTTACCGGGGTGACTACGATGCCTATATATCCATCGTCAGCCAGATAGATGCCGGTGGACCGCACTACAACGAGTTCAACAGTCTGTGGTTCGTCAACGGATGTTTGTATGGAGTAGGTGGCGGTTGGTACGACGGAGGACAAATGGATCGCACCGCACAATGGCAGCAAATGGACCGCGAGGGACATTGGCAGCGAATCGATGCTCCAATGAAAAAGGATGCGGTGAGCATGGCTATCGACCCTGCCGATGCCACACATCTTTATATAGCGACCTGTGGCAACGGCCTCTTTGAGTTTCGCAACGGGCAATCGGTGGCTCAATACACCGCAGGCAATAGTCTGTTGGCAAGTGCCATTGCGGGCAACAACAACTATGTGCGCGTTGATGGACTCTTCTACGACCGTCAGCATCGCCTTTGGATGACCAACAGCGAGACCCAGCACCCACTTATCCGCATGAACAGTGAAGGCACGATGGAGGCACTCGACCATCCCTCACTCTTCTATAACGGCACGCCCCTAACCATCTTGCGCAACCCTACGACCGACCATACGGGTAAGGTTTGGCTTGTCAACAGTCATCACCATCACCCTTGCTTGGTGCGCATCGACCCTGAAACAGACGAGGTGGACCGCTTTGATGCCTTGCGCAATCAAGACGAAACACCCTTGCGCGACATCTATAGCTTCAACTGTGTGGCAGAAGATAAAGATGGCAATATATGGGCAGGCACCAATCAGGGACCGCTGATGCTCACTCCGCAACAGCAACAATCGCCCGACTACGGATATACGCAGATTGTCGTTCCGCGCAATGATGGCAGCGGTTATGGCGACTATCTGTTGGAGGGAATCAGTGTGACTGCCATGGCTATTGATGGCGGCAACCGCAAATGGATAGGCACAGAAAGCAACGGCGTCTATGTAATCAGTAGCGACAACACCACCGAAGTGGCTCATTACACCTCAGCCGACAGCGGTTTGCTGTCTGACCGCATAGAGAGTATCGCCATCGACGGACAGACCGGACGGGTGTATATCGGCACGGAAGAGGGGCTATGCGCTGTGGTTTCCGATGCTACCGATGCCGCTGAAAAGATGGAGAAAGGTGTGGTGCGCGCCTATCCCAACCCTGTAGCCCCCGACTATACAGGTCCTATCACCATTGAAGGACTGAGTTACGATGCAGATGTGCGCATTGTAAACACGGCAGGCATGCTGGTGGCACGTGGGCGCAGCACGGGTGGCACCTATATCTGGAATGGTTGCGACAGCAAAGGACGCCGCGTGGCCTCTGGCGTCTATCATGTTTTGACCGCTACAAGCGACGGTCATCGAGGCACCGTTTGCCGCATTGCCATCATCCGATAAGTGGCAATGCGTCAAGCGCTATGATTTAAAGACAATCCATCAGCTGACTGAAATGTTCTATCTTCGTTAATCTTTCGTGTGGAAACTCTTCCGATTTCTCCAATGCCCATACTGCATGGAAGGGAATATGTACTGCCCAGGCGCCAACAGCAAGTGCCGGAGCAATGTCGCTACGGAAGGAGTTGCCCACCATGAGTGTTTCACGGGGATCCACACCAAGGGTGTCGCAGAGTGTGCGATAGGCAGTTTCGGTCTTGTCGGACACGATTTCCACATGCGAGAAATAGGGCAACAGCCCTGATCGCGACAGTTTATCCTCCTGCCCCATCAGTTCACCTTTGGTAAATACCACCAACCGGTAGCGTCCCGCTTTGTGGAGTTGGCGTAGCGTAGATTCCACTTCAGGCAACGGAGTAGCAGGGAAACGCAGCAGGCGCTTACCCATTTCGATGATTTGGAGTAGCACATCGGCACCGATGCGACCATCGGTCAGTTTGATAGCATTCTCCAACAGCGACAGGGTGAATGCCTTAGTGCCATAGCCGAAAAGCGGCATATTAGCGCGCTCGATGGCAAAGAGGCTGTCTGCCACGCGTTGTCTGTCGCTCACCCAAGGTTTGAGCATATCGGCAAGTTGCTCTTCGGCACGGTCAAACCAAGTCTGACAGTCCCATAGGGTATCGTCGGCATCGAAAATGATGGTCGTGATATCGGTCTTTGTCATTGTCATGTTGCGATGTTATTCAGTAAGTCATGGAGTGGGATGGGTGCGGCGGTAGTGCCACAGTTCGGCTGAGTTGATGATGTTCTGCCACAGCACATAACAGCCTGCGCCTACCGATGCCACTGGATGCAGATAGAGGTAAGCCACCCAAATGGCTAACGAGGTGTTCTTCTGAAACAGGGCTTGACCGCTGCAGATTTCCTCGCCAAGGTGTCTGCCAATGGCGCGACCAATGCCGAACTGCACGAAGCAGACCACGAAACTCAATGCGGCAATAGCCGTGAGCAACCACAATGGTGCATTGCTGTGCAGAATATTCTTCACCGTTACACCGGCTACAATAGTGAGCGAGACGCCCCATAGATAGAAACTCAGATTGGGCATGGAGGCAATGCGACGGCAGACCGCCTTCACATAGTGCTGCATCAGCCAGCCCAAGACCAACGGCAACAGGAGCACCATCGATACTTTTTGCAGAATGATGAGGAAGGTTTCGAAGAATGTAAGATGCACCGTACTGGTCAGCGGAGGAAACACCAAGGGTATCATCAATGCCGATGCAAGGGCTGATATCACGGTAAAGGTGGTCATCGTATTGATGTTTCCACCGAGCTTGCCCGTCACAACGGGTGCTGCCGATGCCGACGGGGCGATGGTACAAGTAAGCACTCCTTGCCAGATGAGCTGTTGGTCAAGGTCGTCACCTACCAGAAAGATGATGCCGAGATTGGCAACTACCAGCAATACCTGTGCTGCAAGCACACCAATATGCCAACGATGGGGGCGCATCTGATGGAAATTGACCTTGCAAAAGGTGGCTAACAGCGTGAGAAACACCGTCACCGGAAATATCACATCGATAACGGGGCCGAGCCTATTGCCCAGTCCGTCGAGCTGCGGCACATAGTAGAACAGCAGATAAACTGTTGCACCAAGAGCTATTGCCACAGGCAGCGTCCAGTCTTTCAGAAAGCGTATTATATTCATGTCTTACTCTCTTTTCATCTGCAAAATTACTGCTTATCGGGGGAATGACAAAAGAAAGTGGACGTTTCTTTTGTCATTCCGCCCATCTTTATGTACTTTTGCACGCATGAAACACGCTAATGCTATATTACTCATCGGTATCATCCTGCTGACGGGAGGATGCAGAAACCAACCGCCTGTGGCTTTTCAAGAGGTGGTGAGTCTGCCGTTCACGCCTGTCAAAAACCAAGGCAACGACTCGCTCTGCTGGGCTTATGCCATGCTCGCCACCATCGAGACGGAACATATCTGCCGAGGTGACTCGGTAAACCTATCACCTTATTATATCAAGAGGCTGGTGGGAAAACAGCGACAGCGTGGTATGGGGCACTCCTTGCTCCGCTTGATGGCTAATAAAGGTATTGTGCCGTTCGACACCTATCCCGACTCTACCCACGACCAACTGCCGTTGCCACAGTGGGTGTTCATGCTCGGTGCACGCTATACGCCACAGGAGTTTGCCCACAGTGTGTGTGGACCAGAGGAATACATGGCGGTAACTTCCGACCCTACCCAGCCTTATGGCAAGATGATTGTGGCAGACTATCCCGACAACTGGGAGCGGGAAACCTTTCTCAATGTGCCTCAAGACTCGTTGGTTGCCATAGTCTTGCGTGCCCTGCACCATCGCCATCCCGTTTGTTGGGAGGGTGATATCAACAACAGTGGATTTTCTTTTCGTAGCGGCATAGCCGACCACACCACCTCGTCACGACCCGATGACGACCATTGCATGACGATAATAGGACTGGCACGCCACCCCGATGGGCGGCTGTTCTTTAAGATGAAAAACTCATGGGGAACCGACAATCCCTATGGCGGAATGGTGTATATGTCGCAGGAGTATCTGCGCTGCTGCACCGTTGCACTATACCTAACGCGCGAAGCATACCTCGGTAAATAGCCTACCGATAGCACTTTACTTGCTGACGAAGGTCACTGGGTTCTGCAAATCAAACCGATTTGCTGAGCAATTCAAATTGATTTGCAGAGTAATTCAAATTGATTTGCTCTGCTAACTGATTTTTATAAGAGACGAACGAAATATTCGTTGATGTGCAAACTGACTTAATACAGATTTACTTTACACCGTTTTAACAATTAAAAAACAGTGTAAAT